>ENA-UOTX01001089-UOTX01001089.1-compost-metagenome-genome-assembly--contig:-NODE-1089-length-22832-cov-21.069523_pt1 | contig 22832 bp, 16 predicted proteins | sample MGYA00238143_ERZ746982 | MGnify/ENA primary metagenome ERZ746982 (study PRJEB28758, sample SAMN06268862) | compost metagenome | isolation source: single cell | place: USA: California, Emeryville, Joint... | reverse complement strand
GGTATCAGAGAGGATTAGTAGATAAGGAGAAAAATCAAGAGGGAAAGTAGTCGCTTAAAGTATGTTGCAAGTTTGATATCTTAGACATAAAAAACACTGGAAATCAGTAGATCATACTTTATTTGTGAGAAAAGCAACAAATTAATGTCCTTTTATAATTATTAATTTGATTATCAAAATAAATTCCTTTAAATCTTGTCTGAATCAGCAATTTGGTTCCGGGTATTTTCATTCTAAGCATTGTACGTAAAGCATGTAAAGGTATCATTTGGAGTGTGTTATCAATTTTCTTAGCTCTGACATTCTATATTGTCTTTTCATAAATTTTGAAAATGTTTCTCCGTATTGGTTATCTTACTCTTGAGATTGGCCTTTAATGTAATCAAGTAAAATACAAAAAATATACATCATAAAACTCTAAAAGAAAAACATTAAATTGGACTTTCACTGAAAATCAGATAGGAAATTTCAATTTATTCTTACCTTTTTCCCCTCATCCCAAACAGCTCTTATAATTTGAGATTATTATATTCTTTATCCTGTTAAAACTAAGTTTATTAGAGCAAATTGAGCTTTCTGTAGGTATATATGATTGAAAAGCTATATCTATCTTATTACACACAGTCTGCAAATAGCATCTACAGGCATTAAATTCTTTGAAATCGATTACTCGCTCTCATAAAGATACATACATACCGGTAACTCTAAAATTTTATTGGGGCCTTATACGGCATATTAAACTTTTATTCACTTCCTTTGCTATACGCCTCACTTAATTTCTTCTCCTCAATGTCCTCTTGCGCATCATGATCCTCATTTAATGCTTGCTCAATTTCTTGCAGCAACTTCTTTTCCAATTCTCCCTAAATTTGAAAAATCATTAATTAAAGAAATTTTCAACCATCCTCACCTTCTGAGCATTCTGCAACTTCATCACATGGAATCTATAAGCGTTCTCAAGATTAAACCATATAAGCTCTGTTATCGGTTTTTCCAGCATATGATCCGCTTGTCTGAATGTTTCTCTCAGCATGATTCTTATATTTTCGCTATAAATCTCTTTGAAATCCTGGTATCCATTGTTTAGCCCTTCAGATATCTCGTACACAATCTCCCCAAGAGTGTCAGGTATCACAGCTCCAAGCAAATCACTGAATTTGGTATTCGGTGTCTCTGTATACGAATCAATTATCTGAAGCACCTGTGCGATCTTTCTCTCCAAGATTTCCCCAGCTACTGTCGCTGGTTCAAAGCCTTCCATGACTTTCCCTTCATATTGTTTTGGAACTTCGAGGAGTTTCAATATATGACTGGTGAGCTTTCCGGCGACTTGATGGACTTTGTATATTATCAGTCAGAGAATGGGTATTAAATAATCGTTACCATCTCCTCCGTATTTGTGTAATAATCTATGGTATCCTTCTTTCAATTCATTCCGGTATTGGTTAATAAAGGTCCATCTATTTTCTGGTAGGAAATGTTAGTGACAGTTAGAATGAGAGGACTTTACTCATTAGCTCGGGGAGAATGTCAAAGAATTTGACTGTTCCAAACAATTCCATGAAATCTTCTGCAAATTATTATGATTAGAGATTGCCAACAACGGAAGTTATTTACCTCCAGCATCCTTAGAGATCGAAAATCCGCTTGCAATAAAGTAGTCACGTAGCATTGACACTCTCTGAGGTCTACCGCTAGACTCCATGGTTCCAGTGTCTGACGGACCTTGTGTTGCTTGTTGCTGAGGGATTTGGTTGCTTTGCTCTTGAGGAATCGTGCTGGTACCGCGGATGTTGTCTGTTTGGGTTTGTTGAGATCCACCGCCCTGGGTCTGCTGCTCGTTAGAGCTCTGAGGCTGTGAAACAGGTTGGCTCGTCGTAGTAGTAGTTGCTGTCGTGGTCGGTCCGGCTTGCTGTTGCTGTTGCTGCTGACCTTGCATTCCTAGTCCTACGTAATTGATATTTTGAGCGCCTTGATTCATCGGGAACATTTGCATTGGGAATCCCATTCCTCCGAGAGGTTGAGCATTCATACTCATCTGTGATCCTTGCTGTGGATGAGGATGTTGATGAGTGTGAATATGCGTATGCGTATGTGGCTGTTGAACATTCCTGCGTGGTTGGGTAATGATGTACTCTCCAGGCCGTTCTCCAATAGTGAGATTTTTGAATAAATCCACCACAGGAGTTGTAGCAAGAGAAATCTCATTCAGTGCTTTTCCTATTTGATTCGCAAGCATTTGAGTCTGAAGTCGATCCTGTGGGCTCGTCATTTGGGATTCTCGTTGCAATAGATCAGCTAGTCTTGACAAAAACGGTATAAGTCTGAGCATTTGGAACTGATAAGCGTAAAGAAATCCTCCCAGCATAACAAGAGAATTTCTAGGTAGTCCTGTCGGTGGCATAACTGGTCCTGGGAAAGAGCTGTTATATCCCATTAGATCATTTACAATCGAGCCAATGTGATGAACGTGCTGATGAGGAAGTTCAATCTAACCATATTAAATACACCCATTGTAACAAACGCAAATGCTATAATATCATTACCAATACTTGCTGCTGATGGCCATGCTGTGTGCTGGTCTGGCTTTGAGTTGTTGTTGTCGTCGCCTGCTGCTGCTGTTGAGTTGTCGTCGTTCCTGTTCCAGATGTCGTGGGAATCGTACCACTCGTCGTCTGTTGCTCGCTCTGTTGAGGCTGACTTTGAACATTTTGATTCTGCTGCTGTATATTCAAGGGAATAGATTCTTGTGAGTGACTCATTTGAATTGTTCTCTGAGAAATCTGCCCATCTGGTCCTCGAATCGTGATAACCTGATTCGTCTGTCCCTATACATAATGAATGAATATACTTGATTTTGAATGCAATACCAGAGGAAGCACATTGCCCGTAGTAGCTTGGATCAAATTTCCAAGGAGATTGTTCAAAGGCACATCAATATCAGGTGGCAGGCTTGTTGCTGTCCTAATAACAAACCCTTGACCTAAAGGATTTGGAATATTGGATGGCTGCTGTTGTTGCTGCTGCTGGTTTGGTTGAGCTGTGCTTGTGGGCTGCTGATTTTGGGGAGCGCTTTGTTCTCCTTGCTGCTCTTGCTGAGCTGTTCTTGCTAGCATATGGATCACTTGATCGTCTTCAGTAATATATGTGCTGAGGGGTTTATCATCTATCAGCATCTTCCCGCCAAAGATGAGTCGCTGTTTGTCGTTTGGAACTTTCGTAGCTTTTTCGATCTCGGCTTTCAAGTCTTTAATTAAGATCTAACAAGGTTATTTGAGGGAAAGAACAAGAATTACCTCTGGATTGACTTCTAAGCTATAGACCTGGTTGTCTAGGGTCTTGACTTTCAATTTGCGTAATGATTCCATGGTGGTCCACTAAATTCTGAAAAGAAATTTCTTTCGATAAATTGTATTTTTTATTGAAGCTTTGCCTGTACACTTTTGATTTGACACTAATTTACTTTTGTTGAACAAGAAGATATTTTAGAAGGAATAAGATAATACTAAATAACAGAATGGTGTGTAGATTAATCCTTTGCAAATAAAACCAATCCTAACTTGTATTTTAAATGAGAACAGGATATAAATACGTGTTAGTATGAATAAGCTGATGATTATATCTAGAAAAAAAAGAGAATGATACCAGTATTAATTTATTCATTCAGCTGATGGTATCGAGTCTTTAAAGTGGTTCGTTCTTTATCAAGGCTTGCACTTTCAAGTCCCTCTATCCCTCTAGTTAAACTGCATAATCTTTTTAAGACCCCTTTCGAAACGGTTCATAGTTCTTTGGTTTAGTAGTATTGGCATAACAAAAAAATGTTCATGGAAGTGAATCTCAATATGCTAAGAATTTTGAAAGGCACAGATCATTTTGTCGAGAAGTAATTTACCTCTCCATCATATCAGAGTAAATAATAAGATCACTTACGATTCTAGCCCTCTGCCTAAAATATGTTAAAACAATTCCTACAACAGTTAACTTGGTATCATTTGTTTCAACTTCTGCTCAACCCAAATCGAATATATTGTTTAAAGACGGAAATAATATGCATGCTAAAGCTCATGTAGTTAAATCGGCAAAAAAGCTCATAATGCTCGTTATCACTCTCATTTTGTTTGTAAAAGTTTCTCAATTTGAGCCTCGATGCCCTCTAGCTCATCACAGAAGTTATTTAGTTCTGCAGGATTCATCTCGAACACACACGATTTCTGCTCTTTAGGATTTTCAATATTCACGAGCTATAATAGGAAAAAACTCAATCAATGCTCTCAGAGAGAATATTTTACGTCCAATGCGAAGACAGTTGTGATTTCTTTCACACTATTAGCGTTCTTTCCAAAAGTTTTCTGGTTCACGGACCATTTCGTATCATTTAGAATATAACTTTGAGTGTATTTTTTCTGCAAAAATCCAAAAATATTAGTTTTTTCATTATTCCAGAGCTTTAGGATGTCTCGCACATTCTGGTCGCTGACCTCGGGCTAACATTACAAGCACGTTATAATCAGTCAAAATGATTTTCTCAGATTTACGAGTTCACTCCTCAAAAACTCTTCAATGTCTTCGTCACTGGGATCTTTCTGAACAAGCGTCTTGATGATTGACTCTGCGATGCCAAAGAGGTCTCCAATATCTGTAATTTCGTGATGTTGTTAGGGAAGTTGGTACTTCAAGAAATTTACCATAATCTGCGAATTTGAACTTGCTCTCCACAGCGATTTCCTTTACTGAGTCGTAGGTGTAACCATCTGGATTGGTGCTGTAGTTGATAACAATGACAGACTTAAATAAGTGATGAAGGCTCTTCATTTTGGAGAAGATCTATGTATTTTATCTTTAATAAATTGATATAATTCAAGAGTATTAGCATTGATTAAGTTGGATTGTAGGGATGAAGGCATTGTCAATCCAAAGATAAGCTCAATGAGAAAAGCACTAAATTACAAAGAGCTAGCCTAGCTGAGTTGGCTTCCAGCACCCTCAGAGTTGACTGAGATTGACTCTTTACTTAAGGAAATAATAAGAGATCGGTATTTTTTGAAATGGGGAATAAACTTCTTTGGTCGTTAATGTACGAATGACAAAATACGTTGAATGTGTAGTTTCATGATAAAATAACAATGAATATAGAAGTAATATAAAGAGTTTCTTGAATAGAAAAGTGTGTTGATTAGGTAGATTCATTTGTTTCTTGGAAGCTTATAAGATCAGAGGTCTTGCTTTAGTTTCAAGGATCTAGAGAGCGATTAGTTAGCAATCAATCATTGAAGAAATTTATATTGGTTAATAATCGAAAAGAGTCAGAGAATTGTAATCTTAACCATCACATTGGTCTGGTAAAAGTTTTTCATCATAAAATTTGGGAAGAAAGCAGTTGAAAAGGAGCTTTTAGCGTTACCTTCATAATTGTATGTTATCTTGCTTAATTTAATCCTTGGAAGAGATAATTGCATTCTGTCGTCGCAGCTTGTCTCTGAGTAAGGCGGGATTGGCACCTAACATTCGGGTTAGTTCAAGTCGATGACAATAATTAAGAAAAACAGAAGAGATGTCAAGGTTTAACCAGCTGGCTTTTCTATTATTGAGTCAGCCAATAACTAAAACCTTAATCAATTTTGCATCCTCAACGAACCACAAGCATCATTGGTAAGTATGCAAGGGAGATACTGAATGCTTGGATAGAGCAAAAGACATCAGGAAATTAGGTACCTTTTGATCCCAGAGCACGTCCGAATTCTCCTCATTTTTCTTTCGATTTTTAAATAAATTATATCCTAAATTGCATTTTGGCCTTTAAATATCTGATTTGTCATGCATAACATCCTTTTCAGAGATTTTGCAGGTGTAACTCATTAGAATAATAGACTAGTAGCGCAAGTCTCACTTCCAGAATATGTTGAAAGGCTATTCCTGATTCTTATATCATCTAAAAGCCAAAATTGGAAAAAGAATTATTATGAAATGGACAAATAAATCGAGAAAAGGAAAAGTTTGTCTTTGGACCATTTGAAAATTCATATGATTTGTTCAGCTTATCGCTAGAGCTTTTTTGATGTATAAGTAAGAAAAATTTGAAATTGATTCGAAGAAAAGCGGATTTAATATCACTTGATGCACAAAAAAAGTGAAATGAAGAAAAGCGATGGCTTGAAATTTAACATGTAAGGTTAAGACCCTCTTGTGTGAGAACTTAAAATGAGAGTATCGGCAAAGAATTTTCTAGAAATGTGAAATAATGTCTGTTGCGATTTATAGGCATAATGATTTCAATCCTTCTTGTTGCCTTCGTAATAATGTGATGCGGATGATTTCACTAGAATATCTCTCTTTCATTCTCTTTAATGCTCGCATTTTGAAAGAAATACTTAATTGTACATTCCTGCAATTGGGAGCATCTATTAGCGTCCCCAATGAATCTACGGGAAATAGTTCATGCAGATTAATATATTCATGAAAGGATAGCTAGCACCTTCAATCTAATTCTTCATGAATTGATCTCGAATCGAAAGTTAGAAGGCTTTAATTCAATCATAGAAGTGGCAGACCCGTTCTCAGTTGAATAGTACAGAGCTCTCACGGTTGCAAAGTTTATTTTCTAAACATCAGGCAGGCATGATGACAGAGAATTATATTCGTGGCTTATGATCTTATTTTGAAAAGAAATAAAGGCGTTTTCGTGAATACTAATTTAAAATTTACATTTCAGCTACTCTGAGACTATCAGAAGACAAGAACTCATTGATCAAGACAAGTCTACAAGCTAGTCGTTTAACTCATAGCTTTCACTATCAACCAATTTGGAACTATTGCTTTATAAAAGGATGGCTTTTGCTAACACTATCAATTATACTATTGCTGCGCTCGTTTTCTTAGAAGCATCAGTGTTTGTTTGTTGGTTTTCTTTACTTTACTTTAAAGGTTCTTGACTAGCTCTTGGTGAATCCCAGAGTCACGTAGCCTGTTCTTGCCAGGTAATGCAAGCCATTAAGAGCCATTTCGAAAACACCAAATTCCTAGTTCTATGTTTTTTACTAAAATAAATGTGTACATATCTCTATAGAAGAAAAAATGAGTGCTAGTGATTTCGACTCTTTAAATTCTGCAGTTAAGTTTTATTATGCAGACACATTAACCACGAGGGAAAAATGCAATTTTTCATAAAATTATATTTCTATTTTTCTGAAAGCCCCGTCGTTTAAATAATCGTTAATACTCTCAAATAATCACAAATATTTTGGTTATTGCAAATTTCAGAAGAATTTAAAAATCATTTAGTATCTTCTCACTCCCAATAGCTTCGAAATCATCACGATGATGGAACTCGTATTTCCATAAACTCTAACAAAGATAACCGCCTCCTAAGTTCGGCATTTTTAATAAATCGGAGTGTAGAATTATTTCGTTCCCCTGAACTTTTATTGCATGTTTTGATAGAATTTCAAGAGACCTGAATAGATGCATGCATAACGCAATTCACCAGGATTAATTGGAATAAACTCTGCTTATTATACACAAATAAGCCAAAAATTCGCCATTAGAAATTAATAACAACTTTTTGATTCTCAAAAATAAATGTATTTATGATAAGCACACATAAAACAGACCCTCTGAAAGAAGGAACTCCCGACGAACCTATTATCGGAGGAAGATTCCGCCGAAAAGCTCTCCTCCAAGTCACTGAATCTTCACGCATTTATACAGGTAAATCAGTCTGTCCACACAAATTCACCTTCCCTAGGAATGAATATAAAAACCTCGCAAGAAGTCTTGATTAAAATAGTAACAATCTCTTAAACTCCCTGTGCAATAACTCTCGTACCAAGATCCCTGGAGAAACAATGCAAAGAGCAAATGAATTGCGTTTAGCATACGAATATCTCATTCAATGTAGAAACATCCTAGCGAATCTCTAAATCTAAATTTTCAATCAATACTCACAGTTGGATGCATGCCAGCCATCCACTGGCTTGGTTATGGACAGAGAGAAATCGTTGTAGTGTTTGAAAAAGTCGGACCAAGCCTCAACCAATATTTTTTACCTTCAAAGAAGTTTTCTATGCTTACCGTATTTTATATCATGGAGAAGATGGTACAACATTGCTTAAATGCATTTGCTGATCTCTAATTATCCCTTCTTGCATTGAAAAAAAGATTCAAGTGCTCGAAAAGTTTTACCAAGCGAACATCGTACATGGAAATCTGAAACCGAGCAAAATCCTCGTCAAGGATTCTCCCGAAGAGCAGATTGATTTTCTTGTCTGTGGCTTTGAAAGAGCAGAGTTTTTGGAGTTTTTTCCTTCGTCGAATACTTATGGGTGCAAACATCGACTTTGGAAAGAGTCTTCAAATCAAAAATTTGCCAGTCTCCGAGCTCATAAAAAGATGCGTAAACTGAAATAGTCAAAACCGTGCTCATGTTTTTTTTTTTAATCAAAGCGCTGGGGTTCAGAGATGATTTAGAGTCATTAGGATATATTTGTATTTATTTTCTGAGAGAAGGGAAGATGTTTAACCAGAGCAAAATGGAGCAGTACTCTGACAAATCCAAGTATCTCGTCGATTATAAGTCGCAAACCACAGCAGAGGAGATGACCTACGGGTTACCCTGTACAATAATTTTTGTCTGGCATGCTTAGCTAATAATTTACCTTTAGCTGAAATTACCGAATATATGAAATACGTACAAACAATGAGGACCTATGACTCTCCGGACTATGTCTATTTGAGAAGTCTATTCCTCAAGGGATGCCAAAGAATTTATATAAAGACACAAGATTCCACAGTCTGTGATTGGGTAAAAAACATTTATCTGAAGTATTTTATGCTAATATCATAAAATAGAAACCCGTTCCTGAGAAAGAAAAGGCCGTCTATCGCTCGAAGATGCTGAGCTATTTATTTTCTAAACAATTAACTCCAACTAGAAAATCACACAAATCTCACAGTACTTCTAATTTATATGTGATTTCAGCTAATATTGTGCGCTAGGGATGCCTTTCTCTCACCAAAGCTCGCTGGTGAATCCTCAATCTGAGCTTATTTCCGTCTGGCAGGACCCGATATACGAAATCTCAGAGGATCATGAGAAAACCAGACCCGGATCGCTTGCTCAGAGCCGGAAGGACTCAATTTGTGATCTCGGATTAGCTTCAAATAATATTTACGTGACTCAATTGCTGAAGCCTCTAGACAGAGCATATATTAAAGATAGAACTGCATTTGGAGGTGGAGAGAGTAATTTTCGAATTTATTTCACGATCTAAGATGGAATCAGTGCAAGGGATTGAGCCTCTTGAGTCAGATCAAACTTCTTCGTTGCAGGCTACACAGCACGTCGACGGATATCCGCGAATAAATTATGAAGTTCTTTTGAAAAACAAATTTATCACAACCAGAGAGAGCTCTGATGTGAGAGAAACAAGCGCACCGACAAAGCCGACAGATGATACTCTCCCTGTCTATGATTGGGAGTTAGCTGATATTTTTACTCCTTTGTCACAAACCGTTGGGCAAATGCAAACGATCGCGCCAAAGTAAATTTTGAGTTGTGATCAATGAATTACATTTTTCATAGGAAAATGCCCAGGTGAAGCAGCAAAGCTAGCTGGTTACGACTTTTAGCTTGTAGTTTTCTGTAACAGAGCACTATTAGAAATTTTTGTAATAATCTCCTCAGGGAAGTTACTCTTTTTTGTCCAATTATATTTCAATAATTGAATGTAAAATAGTATTCTGATATCATGCAGAATTTTTTATTCAATCTCATGAAAAATCGGTCTTCTTAGCAATCTTACGTTTAGAGCGCTATTATTTTAGAGAAAACTACGACTCCTTAATAGTAAGGAAATGAGCTTCAAGTTGTGCAAAAAGATTCAGGCTGCAAGTTTGTTATGGAACATGGATATTATAAGGAAGTGCATTCGGAACATAATTATATATTTCACCTTGAAGCTTTCATGGCAAAAGGCTGATAATATCCTTGCTGCGGCGAGTGATATCGAGGATCAGATGTCTGAGAGGTCACAGGTCTATTTTGACTGTATTGACCGTCACTGACGTAATTGTTGAACTGTCTGACTTCTGGAAGAGTTCCCTTTGGGTTAAAGGAGCCGAATCCTCCGTCAGGAGACTCTTTTTGAGTTTGGTTTGAGAACATTCCCCTTCCATCAGGGCTTATGTGCTGCAAAACTAGTCACGCGTTAAGGATTTGTACCAGAAAAACAACTAATACCTGGGTTAGGAGACTGATTTTTGCTATCAAACTTTGAGAAATCATCACCTTCACCTTGCGCGTGGGCTGACTCGACGACAGATTGCTTCATTGATTGATCCATTTCGTAGGTTTGACTATATAAAAGTGGTCAATCAATCTAATGACTCAAATGAAAATTAGCTACGCTTTGGTTGGCTTCTGTGGCCATACGACTCCATCTCCAACGGGCTTGCCTAATCACTTATTTGAATAATCATTCCACAACGAAATTACCTGATTTAAAGAAGACTGGGAAAGGCCAGAGCCAAGGGTTCTTGCCGAAAATCTGAATGAAATTATAATAGTCACCCATATCATACTTCAACAAACTTTTAGATATCGCTTTATTCAGGTACTCTTACGTCAGTCATTTCTGCTCCTTGTGTATGGTTGGCTCTTTTCCTTTCCATATGCTCAATCGTTGTCATATTCTTTCGAATCAACCCCACATGGAATGAAAAGAAAAACGAAATCACTATTGCCATTGTGCAGTTAACAACATAGGCGAGCAATGTCATATATATAGGGTAGACAGGCACTCTGAAATCGTTTTCCTTTTCGCGTTGTTAGCATATATTACTCCATTGAAAAAATTTACCAACACGATCCACGCTAAATACACGAAACGATAGGCAAAAGCTATCACGACAGTATATTTAAGCAAGAGCGTATAAAACAGCGTGAGGAGGAAAAACTTCCGGTTGTAAAATCCAACGCAGTTGTTCAACCAAGGACAGTGATGGTCCATATTAAGAACGCAGCGATTGCAGGCGGAACAGTGATGACAGCGCTCTGGTTTGAAAATATGACAGATGAGGCAGTACCTGCGCCTTTTGTGGTCAGGATCGTCGAGATAGAAACCCTGAAAAACATGTATGGTGGAAGAAAATGTCTGATTACCCAATATAACGGCACCCGACCAGGGTCAGTGAGTATAGTGCGAATGAAACACATGATCCAAAGCACGAAGATTGTGGTAAAAATGATTACAAAGGCATATTCTCCGGCTGTGAGCGCTAGAAGGGAGAATTAAATTGAATTTGATGATAGCAATTGGGTTTTACAATCTGTGGCATCCAATATGTTCACGAATACAAAAAGGTAATACATCAGAGCCGCATAGCTTGATACGAATAGCACGAAAAGATTGCCAAATATCTTGTAGAGAGCCACCTTGCGGAGCATGGTCAAATATTTGTTTTACTCGCGCCTTGATATTTTATCTTTAACAATTCTCAATCAGGTTATTTTTCAAATCTCATAACATGCTTGGAGGATACAAAACCTGAAAAATCGATGCTATTAATACCGAGTAAATTCAGAAAAATGCCCATTCAAGCGGCCTCTTGGAAAAAATTATTGAGAGGAGCTCTCCAACTCTTTCCGATGAAAATGAGTGATTCTCTTACCTTTATTAATATTATGATGTGCCAAAGGTGTGACCAATAATATGAGTTGATGGGTTTTAACTGCCCTTCACTGGAAATAGCTTTTTCTCAGCTGGATCTTACTAAATCAATGCTTCAAAAGGCGTTGATTTACTTCGGGACTGGTTTATAGTCTGAGATGCTTGACGAAATGGGATTTAAATGAGAGAACTGTCACATTATTTTCAGTCGTTTGCGTTGAGCAAATAAATTTTCTTAATTAACCCCTTCCTTCCTAACAAGCGCGGAATTCACGCATTTCTCCAAAATGAAAATCAATCCCATGGGAGACCGCTTTATCTCCAAAGATTTCACGAAGGTCAAACTTCAAGAGAGGTAGCCAATCCTCTTGGCGCATGAAATATTAAATCAATATTAATGTAACAGATCGTACCTCAAACATGTACAGAAAGTCGAGAGTCTTATCAAGCCTCGACCGAAACCAAGTGAAGAACACGTGCATATTAAGGACTGGCATCAACAAGTTAAGCAAAGCATGTTTCGTTTCGCTAACCAGGGTATATAATCTCTCTGAATGGAATGTGAGAGTAAAATCTGAACATGTTAGAAAAATATCGAGATATTGATCGTGAAAACGAGGTTCTTATGTGTAAACTAATCAGCATCTCAAAGAGACCTGCGGATGTAATAAGCTGAATTTTTCCTTAAAAATAATGTGACTCTACTGTGCAGCCGACATTGAGAAGAACCAAATCTACAACAAGCATTGCTCCGACCCTAAATTCTGGATACAGAAAACGAGAGCTTGAGAGGATAGCCATTGAGAACGCTGCATTCGCAAAACGTATTTACAATTCGTAAGATTTAACTATCTTCGTGCATTATTCAGAACTATTTCATTTTTGTAGACGACCTTTAGTCGACTGGAAAAAAATCGATCAGGATTACGAAACACACGAAAAGCTGAGAAATATGTTGCATAAAGTACCAGCACGCTCAATCTCACCAAAAGAGTATCTGGCTACCTTCAACCTTGTTTAAACTTCCTTTATGTTGGCAGTAACTCAATAAGAAAATTACCTCCAATCCTCAACATAAGCAAAAACACAGATATTGACAGCTCTAGAGTATCTCATCCTCCTTTCAACTTGAGAATAAATAAATCGGTGCAGTATAGGAAACGAAAAGACATTTTCAATAGTATGATCCCTAAAAAAGAAGGTGAAAACTCCATTCTCAGCCGAGAGCGCGTTGGTACACACATTTTTTCCTAACTTTTTTAACAATTTGATTCTCTTAGCTACCACTATGGCTGATTCAAAAGACGTCGTTCCTCATGAACTCAAAACGTAAAATACCTCACTGCTGTTTATTGAAATAACCACCATTACTAAGCGATCGCAGCGAACTGAACGATGCCTCCCAAAGAGTGCATACATCTAAAGTGTAGTTTCGAAATAGTCCACTTTTTTTTGGTTTTTCTTCATATGTTCTCTCTTTATCAAGCAAATTCCTTTGTTATTATAAGAAACTCGCCTTGTAGTTTCACGTATTTATTAAAAAAAAAATGGATTGTAAGGCCTGCCATTGCAAATTTGTTTCGAGGCGTTTGAATCGGAATAGATATAAATTTAACACGCGCTCTTACGTAAAAAAATTTAATAACATAACTATCGAAAACTTAGATCGATTTTCAGACAGTTCTTCTATGCACAAATCCCGAAGAAAGGAAATTACCGACCCCTTGATTAGAATATATGACGGCTTGGCCGACAACTTCCAGATGGTCACTACGCTCTTCTTCGCAAGTCCTATTATAGCTTTGATGATCCTCTACATCTTGGACTTTACTTTTGTAACAAAGTTTATATTGTTTGTCTTGTTTCTCAGCATCCTCGCGCTGCTCTACTCTCTCCATATCCTCGTTTGGATCATGAAGAGGGATACTGGTACTGAAGAAATGCAAACAATTGCAGATTCAATTACTGAGGGATCAGAAGGGTATTTCCGCGCTCAGTACGGAACGATTTTCAAGCTGTCTTTTGTGTTCGCGATGATGATTGTGATACTATACTGGATGAAAAGCCCAGAAGAAAACCAACACATCGCGAGAATTATCAACCTTAAAGTATATGCTGTCCTCACCGGACTCTCCTTTATGTTCGGAGCTCTCTGCTCAGCATTCTCTGGCTATGCTGGAATGTGGGTGTCAGTTAGAGCCAACTTAAGGTAACAGCACACTTTTCCTCTTCATGAGCCATAATTCTGTCTTTAGAGTGGCAAGCACAGCCAGAAGTGATTATAACGAAGCCATGCAAGTCGCATTCAAAGGCGGATACTTCGCTGCAATTATCAACATCGCTTTGGCTTTGTTCGGAATTTGCGGGCTTTACCTCGTTTATTACTTCACTATTTCCATGGGAATGGACTCCGGAAAAGAAGTGCCTATTGAGAAGATCCCACTTCTGATGATCGGCTACGGTTTCGGAGCTTCATTCGTCGCGATGTTCGCTCAATTGGGAGGAGGTATCTACACCAAGGCCGCTGATGTCGGTGCTGATCTTATCGGTAAAATCTACATCGAAACTAACAAAATGCTTAATTTTCCGGCGAATTATAGGCAAAGTCGAAGCTGGTATCCCAGAAGACGATCATCGTAATCCTGCAGTCATTGCTGATTTGGTCGGTGATAACGTCGGAGATTGCGCTGGTCAGGCCGCCGATCTTTTCGAGTCTATCACCGCTGAAATTCTCTCCGCTATGATTCTCGGCGCCACTCTCGCTGACGAAGCCAACTTCAAAACTGACGAGAAAGTCTGCTTCATGCTCTTCCCGCTCACTGTACACTGCTTGGATATCCTCGTCTCAACAATCGGAATGCACTACGTTAAAACAAAACCAGGTCTCCCTGACTACAACCCTAACTATGGAGAAATCGAAGATCCTCTTGACATCATGAAGAGAGGCTTCAGCGTTTCAATGCTATTGGGCACAGTCGGTTTTTTCCTTATCGCTAAATTCTACCTCACGGGAGAAAAGTCAGGCTTCCCTTCATGCTGGCTCAACTTCGCCTTCTGCGGACTCGTTGGAATCGTCATCTCTTACCTCTTCATTCTCACCACGCAATATTACACCGACTACAACTACGCTCCTGTGAAAAAAATCGCTCATGCTTCCAAGACCGGACCTGCGACAAACATTATCGCTGGATTGTCTGTGGGTCTCGAATCGACTGGTTTCCCAATTATTATCATCTCGATTGGTATCCTCATCGCCTACTACCTCGGAGAATCCTCTGGCATCGTCAACGCTGATGGACATAAGATTGGAGGACTTTTCGGCACTGCCATCGCTACCATGGGAATGTTCACTACTGGAGTTTACGTCCTTTCAATGAGCGGTTTCGGACCGATCGCTGATAACGCCGGTGGTATCGCTGAGATGAGCGAGCAACCTCACGCTGTTAGAAACATCACCGACAGACTCGACGCCGTCGGAAACGTCACAAAGGCCAATGCGAAAGGTTACTCTGTCGGATCAGCCTCACTCGCCTGTTTCCTTCTCTTCAGCGCTTTCATCGACGAAGTCAACTTCATTTCACCTATCAAGATCAAAGTCGTCGATATCACGATGCCTGAAGTCTTCATTGGAGGCATCTTGGGTTCAATGTGCGTGTTTGTCTTCTCTTCATGGGCTATCAACGCCGTAGGTAACGCCGCCCAAGACGTTATCAAGGAAGTCCGAAGACAATTCCGAGAAAATCCTCTCATTTTAGAAGGCAAAGCTCTTCCAAACTACAAGCAATGCGTCGAGATCGTCGCCAGAGCTGGTCTTCGAGAGATGATTCGACCTGGACTCTTATCCGTGCTTGCGCCAGTCTTCGTTGGGTACACATTTAAGCTTATCGGGCTCTACCAAGGCAAAGAAATGCTTGGTGCGAAGGTCATTTGCTCTTTCCTGATGTTCTCGACATCAACTGGTATCCTCATGGCCTTGTTCTTGAATAACGGAGGAGGTGCGTGGGATAATGCGAAGAAGTACATTGAGACTGGTGCGATTGGAGGAAAGGGAAGCGATGTGCACAAGGCAGCCGTCTGCGGAGATACTGTCGGAGATCCTTGCAAAGATACGGCTGGTCCTTCGATTCATATTCTAATAAAGCTCCTATCGACAATTACGTTAGTCTTAGTCCCTGTTTTCATCTAATCGTTTCGTGATTCGAGAAATCTATATGATAGCTAGCCGAATAGATTGTATGATAACAAAAATCATGGGAGAACTCTAGAAGCGTTATCACCAGAAAATTGCTGAACGCAGAACTGATTAAAGGAGAATTATTCTTTGAGATTAGCGCGTTAAATTAACAAATTTTATTGTTTAGTAGCACTCCTCACACTCTTGTCCTCGTGTATTAAAGTTTCAATAAATAAAAGGACTGAAATTATTGAGAATAGTAGGTAGAAAGGATGTTCGCTTCAATGAAAGAGCATCGCGAGAAGATAGATATCTTCCGTAAGCCCGTAGAGAGACATGAGCATACGACTCCAGACGAAAAGATTCTAAATAAACGGCATTGGAAGTAATGACAGCACATATCCGATGAATTTAACCTGAATATTTTTAGACTCGATGATGATGAGGATATAGAGTCGGATATCTTGAATATAATCGTAACTATTGAAGAAACTTCGATAATGACTCTGTTCTTCAGCAAAAAATGCCGACTACTCGAGAGAAGAAAAAAGTCGCTATTAAAGAGGAGAACAGTCAGCTGGAGGAAGATTTGCTGGATATGATGGTGAGTACTTTTAAGAGCGCAACGGTATATAATTTTCCTAGTCAGGGAAGCCGACCAAACGAGAGTTGAGATGGACCCAAGAAAGTATATACTGATTTATTTTCTATGCAAACTGATAATTAATGTCCTCAGAGAGAACGGCTCAGTTAGCTGAGTTGCAGAAAGCACTTGGAATTTATGAGCAATCCATTGGCAGTACGCGATTGGATCCAAATGGGCTGCCTAGACAGAGAGAAGAGCCTGCTTTAAGTCGAAACGAGAGACTCATTCGAGGGGTTTTCAAGCTTCCGGGAGGAGAAGAAGGCCCAGATGTGAGAACAGTGCCAGACAAACGCCCTCCTACACCGAAATCTGATAAAGACATTAGAGAATTAGCTCGCATCCGCAATATGCACCCGGAGATATACGAAAAAAACTATCAACGAAAGAAATTAGAAGTGACTGATAACAATTACTCGCCAGGGATAAATGCAACAAAAAGCGTCCGAGAGTCTCAAATGCAGTATAGCCCCCACCCCCACGGTAAAGAGCTCGTTACCTCGAGGACATACAACTCAAGTCAAAAGGCGTTTAAAAGCGGTAGGGAATTATTTGAGACGCCATATTATGTCTCTCAGCCTAAGGTAATTCTACTCCCCTAGTCACATGTTGAAATTTGAAATTTAGTATAATTTTAATGCACATGGAACTTACAACCCAGCACTCAGCTCAATCTTCAAAATGGCTGCTTTAGAACAACTAACTGGTTTTACTGGGAAATAGCTAGACTTGTATGAAGAGCAATCAAAGCGTTCTGAGTATGTAATATGAACATCATATTGTGATATGAAGAATCTTGACAGCATCATTATTTTTTAAAACCTTTTTTTGTAAAAGACTACCAGAAGTGTGTGTTTTATTTTCTTAAAGTTTTTTTTCTTTGTTTGAAAACGTTCTACTCTACCTTCTCTAACGAATTTCTCGATCAATTTTTTCCAGAAGAGACTTATGATCATAATTGAAAGAGACATTTCCATCAAACAGATGGAAACGTGACATTCATGTTATATGCAAAATCACTTAATATCGATGAATAGAGTTACTGGCAATCTTGTTCTGAATGCCTTTGGTTTGATGTTAATCAACTTATCTTCAATGAAAAATTGAAATAACTAACATTGTAAAGGAAATTAATTCATTTCTCCTCCAGATCTTCAGATCAAGGATGGGTTTTTCATGTAGGAGAATTTAGGAAGGTCTGCCTGAGAATACGAACGCCCGCTCTCTGGCCTAATCGCGACGGGGTTGTATTTCTTTATCTCTTTCCCTGTGATACTGCGATATTTTTTCTCATCCATCGTTGCGAATTTCTTATAATTATCGAGGCCGTTGGTTACTAAATGGCCTCTGTCTGAATGCAAATTCGCATCGTCAGCAGTCTCTTGCGTTGTTTTCTCATTCAATTTGAGATTAATGGATCCTTTCTGAAGTCTTGCGGATGTGGTCATTTCAGAATTGAATCTATCTTCCATCCCAGCGAAGGATATCATGACGCAAGTGACATTATCGAGAGATTTTTTCAGCAAAGATTCCCTCAGTATCGCCTCGACGGAGAGTTTGCTGAATTCATGGATATTGGTCGCTTCCTTGGAATACAGTACATTCCAGACCTCTTTAATGATGTCATCGTTCTCCAGTTTATCGTAGATCCCGTCACCTAATTAGTCAAGAAAGATTAGGAACTCAGCCGAATTATGTATCTTACTCCCCATTACGATAAAATCGTGCTCGTGAGTTAATTTGATTGTAGTTATTTCTGGTTTTGCGATTAACACGTTTGGGTTCCCACCAAATTTTGTTAGCTTGGCCTCGATGTCTCCAAATGCGCGACAAACCTGGAAGATGAGGATTCGATGGTTAGTCACAGATATTTAGTAGAGAGTTTACTGAAAGGCGTCCAGGGAGCACTCTAAATGGGATTTGGACTTTGAATGGGTTCGTTAGTGGATCAAGATCGAGTCTTTTGCCGTTTGCGCCGAGCGGAAAGTTCCTTTATAATGAAAATTTGACAAATAAGATCGTTTTTTAAATGACTAGCTCTACTGGTAAATTTTCCCGCCAGCATGAATGATTCTCTTTTGTTCGAGTTTGTCTGAAGGTTTGTGATCGCGAGTTAGGGGGAATCTTCCCATGCCGCCGTTTTGGCTGATAACGGCTCTACTGTCACCAAGATTTGCAATGTAACACATATCATCTAAGGACTGAGTTAGATCTTGAATAGAATTAGTTCTTCACCAACTGTCAGCGCGACAATGGCACATGAACCTGAGCGGTCATGGTTCCCGGCTTCATTGAGGTCTTTTTCCGCGATATCTAGGTAGGTAGCATCAACTTCCTCAAACGCCTCTCGCAGAGCCTCTTGAGGATTCCAAGGGAAAAATTGACTTCTAATCACCTTTAGAGCACACAAATTGTTAACTTCAACAACATGCGATTGTTTATTTACGTATTGATGGAGGTTATTTCGAAGAAATTCAGCACATTTGTTTCCACCATGTCCATCATACACTCCAAAGAAACTGCAGTTCGGCCAATACTCATTCAGAGGTTTGCTGTTCGGTCTCAATATATTTAGAACAATAGCTACTCTGTCCTCATTGTAGTTTCTAACGAGTCCCTGGTTCGTGCAAACAGCAAATCCTTTTATCACTCCGTATGACTTATCTGAAAATCTCGTGGGCTCGTAGTTAGGCAAAGGCGCCTTGCTATGAGAAATCTTAGAAAGTCGGCTCATATAATTCTCATATGTGACCGATGCTTCGCGCGCTTTTGAATTTTCAACGTTTTCTCCTCCATAACTGCCTTCTCGGTGAGTCTTTGACTGAAAAGGTTCCGGTTTGGTCTCTAATTCATTCAAAATTTTAACAAAAATCTCATAATCTTGCACAATTACGCTCTTTTTGAGTCTTCGAGTAACCAGCGCTATTTATTTTGCTTGGTGAATAACTGCCATATTGACCAACCTTGAATTTTTCCGCTATTTTCCCTTTTTCTTCGCCTCTTGGACTGGAATACACACGCGAAGGGCTTAGCATAGTGTTAGTATTCTGCTCGCGAAGTTCATATTGCTCTTTATTGGTTAAGCTCGCACTGCTGGTGTGATATGATGTCAGTTTTTGAGGCGCGTTCCGTGTAGTGACCACTCCATTGTTCAAGAGAGCTTCTACGCGAGGTGACATCTGCGGCATTGAAAATTTTTTATGCAATTCACCTCCGCTTGGAGAAAGAAAGGGTTTAGGGGATTTTTCGATTGTTTTTTGAGTGGGGCTGGTGATAAGAGTTTTAATGTTTGAGGTTTTGAGGCCATATTTCTTGTCTTGTACAGGAGATTTTATCGTAGTGGTTTTGGTTGTCATTGGTAATTGAAAGAGATGGAATTTTTAAAGTGGCGGGTTCCTGTCGTTGTGTCCTGGAAGGATTGAAGTTAGTGCTTTTTGAGCGCAATAATTTAACACTTCCTATTAAATTGCTAATAATTAAACTGCTATTTATTATTATTCGAGTGAGCGATTTACCTGCGTTTTTTCGTTGGTTGTATTGACGGTTGAAGTTTTTAATATTAGAAAATTAATGTTCCCATTACTCAACGACATGTAAAGAAGCTTTAGACTTCAGGATAACATCGGTAAGGTCCACAATTTCAGCAAAGCATTACAGAAATGTTCGTTGCTTCAAAACATGAGTTAATAGAAAATGAAAAATCGTACTCTGAGATGTTTACGAGGACTGATTTATTGAACAACTTTATCCATTTTGACACGAAAAGTGCTCGAAATAACCTCGGCAACAGCATCTTATCGAGAATTTGTCTGTCTCTCCTTTATTATACCTATATGAGATTCCTCAGTATTCCTTCATGAACCAAGAGAATCATCTCATGCTCAAATATTTTCATGTTGCAGTCATTCTATGTTGTCGACTCAAAACTTGATATATAATTTTGTGTCTGCTGTTTTATCTTTGAACAACCTAAAATTTCTTCAAATCAAATCGAGAAATATATTCACTCACGAAGGCTAAAAAACAGTCTGGGACTCTCATACCTTGGTAGAAATGCAAAAATGCAAAAAGTTAAAGCATAACATGTTTTTTAGCGTTAGCTTCTTCTTTTAACCAAAATGAGAATTAAATTATATTTGCGAACCGAACACAGCTTACATTTAATTTCGCATTACTAAATAAGATCAATCTCAAATGTCGATCGAGCCTCCGACTGGATTGGGTGACCAATTTATTTCAAGAGAATACTCCTCCCACACTCAAACTGCCAATGAATCATTCGCCAGCCATCTCTCCAGAAACTCCAGCCCAAATTCAGCGAGAGAGTTGAAAGAGCGATTAAAACAATCCTCTGATTTCTCATCACCTCACTTGATCACACAAACATACTCCTCGCACTTACCTAATTCTATTAAGCCTACCTTAACAGGAGGATTGCAGCCTACCGCCCATAGCACTGATAGCAAGAGCTATTATTCTCACAGTCCATGTAAAATTCCAGTTACCTTCATCCATCGTAATTTACGTTATAGATCTCAATACATCGATGGATAATCAAAAGGGCTATGGGTCCTTACCATTCGAGTTTCAGGCTAAAGACCATCAGCATCACACTTCCGACAGAGGGCAGAATAAAAGCATTGTTTCACCTCGATTTGAAGGTAGTTTCTTTACACTGCATGGCTTTTCAACACTTTTCTTAGACTCATCACAAACTGTAAGTCCTGATAAGAGAGGAAGGTATTTTCTGCAGCCATACATGAATCCCAATACAATGCCTTCAAGCAATGATGTGGCAGCGAATGGATTAAGTGTGAGTTACAACGCTAGCAATGTGAAATCGAGCAACATTCCTATGCCTTGGATAGGTGGAAATTTTATCGCTGAGTCATTACCTACTGAAAATCAAGCGACTGAGCAAACTGCAATGAAGCAATTGAATTATAACGTCCCCAATGGATCTGCTCATCAGCTGTATTATGGAGCAGGAAGCGTGGGTCCTTCCGAAGGCGGCTTAAATAAAGCAGGCCAGATGGGCAAGCCTGGGCATGGCGCTAATAGAGATATTTCAATCATATCGAATAACGATATCTCGTTTAACTCAGAGAATCCGCACCAAGTGAGTTTCAGCACTCCTAAAGGCGAGAAGAGCGTGCAAGATTACCTTGAAGAGCTGAGACATGGCAAACTAAATGAACCAACAACCCAGAACCATGAATTTGCGTCTATCGTTTCGAATCAAAGAGGCGTTGAAAAAGCAGAGAGATTAAGGTCTTCGGAGCCAGATGTTGACAGAATTGCTGTTCGTATTGCGACATCTGATGGGTCAATTTGGGACAACAATGCAACCGAACTCAAAAAATCAGGAGTGCTATCGTCGTTGAATTTCGATTATATGAAAGTCAAAGATGGACTCATACTTTCTCCGAAAAACCCTTCACAAAATCTTCACGACTCTAGAAAGCAATCACTTCCGCAGTCAGAAATTCTGAGTCGTATTCCTCCATCGGTAACTAGACTTTCCATATGTTATCTTAGGCTCTAATTTTTCTTTTCCCAGCAAACTGACAAAGACTTGGTCAATTCCAGCGTGATCGAGAGAGGGCAACGAGAAACTCAAAATAATATCGATCGCCAAACAAATTCTTCGCCTGAGGATAGAATTGTCGACGATTCCGAAGAAATGATAATGAGAGGCAACAACATACAAGAATCATCTAATGAAATGAGCTTGAAACTTGCCGCAGGAAAAGAAAGCGCGGTTCAACAAGGACATGAAGACGAAGGTGCAGGCCAAAAGAAAATACGTAAAAAGAAGATTATTAAAAAAGTGAAAAAAGCCGTGAACCCGACTCCTCCCCAGCAAAAAGGTGGTGAAGAAATCACTCAAGATGAATTCACTATGCTTGAGAGCAAAATCGCAGAGAATGTCCAGCAGCATGAGACCCATGACAATGGCAAAGATGAGAAAGAGCAATCTTCTCAAATGAAAAATACTCGAATTGAGGAAGTGAATGAGACCATACATGAATTGATAACAGAGGAAGAAGATTCTCCCGCTGAAAGAACTAAACATAGAAACGGCAAGCCCAAAGAAAAGAAAGTTGAAGCAAACTTTGTTGACGATAACATGAATCAGCATCCTAGCAGGCTTGAATACTACAATACTCCAAGAAAGATAGCCAACCAGACACCTGACACCGTCAATGGCGCTGGAAATCGAGAGACTTCAGGCAATCAACGGCTTCAATCTGATCCAAAGGCCTTGAATCAAAGGAGAACGGAAGAGCCAGAAGATGGAGAAGATGTCATGCAAGATGCTAGATTAAAAACCCACAGTGAAGAAGAA
>ENA-UOTX01001088-UOTX01001088.1-compost-metagenome-genome-assembly--contig:-NODE-1088-length-22839-cov-8.545207_pt1 | contig 22839 bp, 12 predicted proteins | sample MGYA00238143_ERZ746982 | MGnify/ENA primary metagenome ERZ746982 (study PRJEB28758, sample SAMN06268862) | compost metagenome | isolation source: single cell | place: USA: California, Emeryville, Joint... | reverse complement strand
AGAATTTGCATCAGTCTATGATGATCAAATTCCACTACCTCAGGTACATTCATATTCACCGACAAGCAGCCATACAGTCTCTTCTTACGAATAATCTCAGAGCAGATCACCCAAGCTCTTTCAAGAAAATGTCTAATATTATAAGTGCTCAATGACACTTCAAGTCTTCCTGTCACCACCTTTGCGGTATCCAATACATTATTCAGGAGCTGTAGGAGGATTTCGCCACTGACTTTGGCATCTTTTAGCATTTGTTCGAGCTCTTTATCAGTTGCTTGCTCATAACATAGCTCGATATTTCCCAACAGACAGTTTAGTGGGTTGCGTATCTCGTGAGAAAATCTCAGGATGAAATTTTCTTTTTCGTCTAGCGCATCTTGGAGGTCTTTATTAGAATTTTGCAGCTTTGTATTGGCGATTTCGAGGTCAGTATTTAACTGAAGGAGTTTCGATTCGTATTTTTCTTGGGCAGTCATACTCATATATTTGTGAAGGCCTTGGAACGTCAAGTTGATACAATAAAGCGCAAAACTCATGGAAATTTGGTTGACTTGGCTGCTGTCTCCTAAAAAATTCTTCACCGACAAGATATCAGAATCATTTGAGACGATGAGCTCGTAATAAAAATAGCAACCGACCCAAGACAGAAGATTACTTCCAAAGAGGAATGGTAGATAATTCCATTTGAGTTCATTGAGTCCGAAATTTAGCGCCATATATTGCAAAGAAAAAGAAAGTAAGAGATTGTTAGGCATGAGATAGGCGATAGATGAGGGAATTAACCCAAGAAATATGCCGTTTATTGGTCGAACAAGCCTCGATTGCTTTATTTCCAGGTATAGAAGGAGGACATGAATCACTACTAGGCCTGTAAAATATAAATAGACCTGATGAGAGAAAAAGTTGGTCCATCTGAGTAATGCGTATATGATGACCATGCCAGCGTACGTTTTTAGTTTAAGCAAGGCCTTCTCTCGAGTGAGTTGATCTTTTATGTCCGTCATGGAATATATTTTGATAAAACTTAATTATTGAGAAAACGTCATTAAATTAAATGCGTATTCGAAAAACATTGAAAATGCCCATATGTTGAGCTTTGGCCTTAAAATGTATATGACATGGACCTTTCGCTACCCACTTTCACGATAAACGATTAATTGAAATACCTAATTCACCAGATGCATCATTATTCGTGCCTTGTGCTTGTCTTCTTTTGCTAACTTCAGAGCTATGTATTTCGGGAGGGTGTTTTGTTCGCTTAAGTTCAAGTCCTTCAACTTAGTAAAAAATTTATTTCTGATTTAGCTAATTCCGTGGGTTCATTGTTATAATTAAATTCAAGTTTCAGCAGTAATTGACTCACCGTTGAATTCTTTTATATTTTACAAGATTAATTCCAAATAAAGAAATACACTATTTGATTTTAAGTTGGAAAAACCATTGATTTCTTTTCAATAAAATCAACAAATTCAACAAGATAGTGAGGTTCTCAATATAGCTTTCGAGGATTGGACTTGGAATAGGGTCAGAGAATAGCAGGCAGCTATACGATTAAATATGAGAGGCAATGCCCACTAAATCATAGCAAAAATAACTCACCGGATTCTCTAATATGACTTCATTAGTTATCATCGGCTTAGGAGATTAGGAGATTAGAGAAGAAATATACATATTAAATATTTGGTGAAAAGAAAGAAAGATTTTGGTGGTAAAAATGTCATTTATTAGGTATTTTCAGTTCTATAGATCGCCAAATCAAAGTATGTCGGTAGCACTTCATTGTAGATTCAAGATTTAATTTTGGGTGTTTCTAAGAGGATATTCGGCATTGCAATAGTAAGAGTGAAGAGAGAGAAATAAAAATTATTCTACACGTGAAATCTTACCGATTACGTTATCGAGCTACGAAGATGCTGTCGTCGCTGAGGGATGTTTCAACCATCATACAGTTTTCCTATAAAAATGCGTAGTTTCTTTCCATATACCTCTCTGCATGACTGATTTCTAAGCGGACTTGCATCCCTCCCATAACTTTAAACTGAAAAATTATTTCGAAACACTCCTTTTTCATCTTACCCGTCACTGAAAATTGGAGGTTTTCTGTTATAATGCTGAAAATACAACATTTGCTTTTGTAAGAGACGAATATCTCATAGATAGGTTGGATTCATTACAAGATGAAAGCATACAACCAATGTAATCGTTTCGCCTATTTTCGAGAGAATAATAGCTCTGATGTGTTTATCTTTGACACAGAGTCTGTGTCAAACATTAAGTTCTAACTAAATTTTGTTAAAACGACTTAAAATAAATTATGCGTTGCAATTCTGAGATCTATGATTTCACACTGCAACACGTGAATATTTGGATTGGTGAAATTGTAAGTTAGCACATGACATTTTCGAATTTCGATGATGGAACACGACAAAAAGGTGTTTTAATCTGCCTATTTTCATTTCTTTTCACTTCATAGACTCCAGCAACGCGCTACTTTGGATCGTAGCAAAGTCCAGTAAGTGAGATTGAATGTAAATATTAGTACCTCAAAAATTTCCAGAGAAAGAAAACAATGTCTCTCTCTAGATTTGTTAAGATCTCTTCGTGGAATCATACTTCTTTTGAAGATATGACATTGAAAACTTGTTTACTCGTTGCAGAAATCTGAGAAAAGTTTTTTCACAAATTTGCTATCAAGAAATAACAGTCAAATCCGACTTAGCAGAAATTTTACTGTAAAAGAAAGTTCTGTTAAAATAAAGAAGAAAGAAATTACTAAGTGTTATTGAAAGAGTTATACTGTCTGATATTTTTTTTTCACATAATTACTTCCACATATTTCACCCAAATATCTTACCATAAACACATACTTAAAAGGTACAATGTAATGACCTGCGTCATTATATTTTAGGGTTATTTTGGAATATTATCCTTCAAGAGTGTGCTAAGTACCTCTATATTGATAGGCTTCTCAAGAACGTTCTTCATTCCAACGTCTAAGCACTTTTGTCGGTATTCTTTCCCCACATGCCCAGTCAGCCCATATATATTCATCCTCTTTCCTAGCAAAGCCGCCCGTTGAGCATGCTTTGCCAGTATTCGCTGAGTCGCTTCGAGGCCATCTAACACAGGCATCTCGCAATCCATCAAGATACAGCTGATTCGTTTCCAATTCTCTTCATACACCCGAATCGCCTCTTCTCCATTGCGAGCTTCTATAGTGTTAATTTTACACAGTTTAAGCATTTTGGTGATCATTTCTAAATTGAACGAATCATCATCAACAACAAGCACTAGTCTGTCATTTATTTGATTTTTTGGAAAGCGTCGAGGGGAACCCTCTGTATGCGGAAAATCAAAGAATTCATCTTCGATGGTATGAGCTTCATTGCTTGAAGACATAAAATTCTTCACTATTCGTTTGAAAGTATCTACCGATGCTGGCTTCGAATAGAATCCATTTGCTCGATATTCGCCTCTTTCATCAACTAGCTCCTTCTGAGTCCTTGCTTCAGCGAATCCTGTTAAGAAAACGATGTTTACAGGCCTCCAGCCTCTCTTTTTCTCTTCTTTCCGAATGATTTGAACGGCTTTCTTCCCGTCCATAATGGGCATATCAATATCCATTAGAATCAAATCGAAATGCTGTGGTTCCTTACTGAGGAAGAGATCCACGGCTTCTTTGCCGTTGTTGGCTATTGTGATACTAGTTTTCTCAACTCCGCACTTTATGAAGAATTTTTTGTTCAGTTCTTGGTTATAAATGATATCTTCAACTATTAGCACTCTCCCACTCCTTGGAGAGTTGTATGGAATGTGTTGAATGGAGAAGGTTGGTAAACTAACACTGAGATGAAGAGGAGGCAAAGGAGCCGACTTTGACTTGACCATGATTACTATGGTAGTGCCTTTATTCTGTTGGGAGAACACCTCAATGCTTCCTTCCATTTTCTCAATGATCTCTTTAGTGATCCAGAGTCCCAGGCCGGTCCCAATTTGTCGTTTGGATGTGCTACTATTATTGGCCTGGTGGAATTTCTTAAACACGTTTTCAAGATATTGTTTGGAGATTCCACATCCAGTGTCAGTGATCTCGAATCTGATATAGCCTTCTTTAGGAGTGCGGTGACATCCCATCGGCTTCTTTAAAGAGTTGTCGGTCTTCCTTGTGTTTATTTGTTGATTTTCACACTTTCTTATGAAGTTGTTAGTAAATAGTGGAATTTTCAGGGGCGAAGCCTGAGTTTGAAGGAAGGCATCCGGATTTACTTTGAAATGCTTGCGTCCTCTTAAAGTCAAACTCTCAAAATAGATATTGGGCTTCTCTTCAAAGAAGCTCATGGATTTCTCTTCGATATCATCTCCATTTACACTCTTTTTGAATTTCCTATCCTGTGATTGTGGTAGGATTCCGTATTTAGGAAGCATGTCTTCCTTACTAATCTCAGATCCGACAATAAAATCGACAAACACCTTCACGTGGCCTTGATCTGTGAATTTCGCGGCGTTAGAGACAGTATTTATCAAAATTTGCATCAGTCTATGATGATCAAATTCGAGCACCTCTGGAACGTTCATATTCACAGACAAGCAACCGTACAGCTTCCTCTTACGAATAATCTCAGAGCAGATTACCCATGCTCTTTCAAGAAACTGCCGGACTTTTTGGGTGCTCAATGAAACTTCAAGCCTTCCTGTGGCCACTTTCGCCGTATCCAGGACGTTATTCAGCAGCTGGAGAAGGATTTCTCCGCTTACTTTGGCGTCTTTCAGCATTTGTTCGAGCTCTTTATCGGTTGTTTGCTCATAGCAAAGCTCGATATTCCCGAGAAGACTGTTAAGTGGGTTGCGTATCTCATGAGAAAATCTCAGAATGAAATTCTCTTTTTCTTCGAGGGCCTCTTGGAGCTCTTCGTTAGATCTCTGGAGCTTGCTATTGGCAGCTTCGAGGTCTGTGTTTAACTTGAGGAGTCTCGATTCGTATTGCTTTTGGGTTTGCAGATTCATGTGTTTGTCAGCTGAGAGCAGCATTAGATTGAAATAATACATCAGGAAACCGAGGAGAATCTGACCAACCTGGCTCCTGTCTTCCAAAAAGTTCTTCACGGCCAAAATCTCCGGCTCGCTTGACCCCTGCGATGTGTAATATAGATAGCATGCTATCCAAGTAAGGGCGTTTCCTCCAAAGAGAATAGGCATATGCTGCCAACCAAGCTCGTTGAGCCCATAATTGAGAGACATGAACTGCACAGTAATCGCAAACAAGAGATTATTTGGCATCAAAAACGCCATGGATGTTGGAATTAGGCCAATAAATAATGCATTTATTGGCTGAACCAACTTCGATTGCTTGATCACCAGGCATAAAATTAGCACATGAGTCGAGGTCACAACAATCGTAAACAAATAGAGCAAGTTTGAGAAATAGCTCCTCCACCAGAGCAGAGTATACAAGATAAGTGTCGAGAGATATATTCGTATTTTCATCAGCGCTCTTTCTCGAGGGAGGTCTTGAGGCTTTATGTCCGCCATTTTATTTACGGTTTTTAATAAAAATAATTTCGCTTATAAGAACACATCAGTACTGCACTGAATTATTTGAACTGTCTATAAACGGAGGTCTTGATTGATAATTTCGAAGAACCAAATTATTTCAGTCGTTGAAATGGCAATTATTGGCCATACTAAACTGTTCGAGTACTTTGTTTAATTAAAATGGAAATTGCACGGATTTTGCCAAAATTATTTTTCATACCTGCTAAAGTGGGTAGATTGTGTATAAATAGAGATCTAAAGGAATATTAGATGCTATAATTCCAACAAATCGTTTTCGAGTGAGCTATATGACTCACATATAAAGCTACTGGGAACGAAAAAGGGAACAAATCAATTAAGGTGAGCGGGTGAATATTTGAGTGTCTATTTCGGGCTAAAAGTTGAAAGAATGATAGTGATAATGGATTAGAATTTACAGTCTTAGAAGAGAGAATTTTGTTTAGTTTTGTGAGAATAAGAAAGAAAATGACAAAATCGAACTGACCGCAAGAGTTTTAGTTGACATCAAATGCTGAAGAATTCATTATTCCTTTTAGTAAGTTTCTACCTATTTAACACACAAAGAATCCTCTGCTTCAAATATCGACGAAAAAAAATGTTTGTATCTGTCTCAATGATAGAGGACGTTTGGCTTCAGCTTTTGAGAATCTTTGTTATTTGTTTGGCAGATACCTATGATCGCGTATGGTCACGACTCCATAATTCTATTAAGCTTCTGTTTGCTACTTGTGCTGCAATCCGTCATTGAATTATAATTTTGGAAATCTGCCATTAAGCGCGAACTGCCTAAATCTTGCGCTCATACGTTTTTGTCGTCGTCGATCTGACTTCAATGGAATAAGAGTATCCAACTTTGTGATCCACAATGCTTAAAGTTGGGCTGACTTGTGTTAGGTAGGAGGTAAACATTACTCAAAATAACAACAATTCCAAAGTTAACTTCATGAGATCTGTACTTATCAATCGTCATTGAAAATAAACATCTGTGAGTAGTGTTGATATAGTATGCTCTGCTCTACAATTATTGGTAGAGAAAGCGATAAATCAAAGTCGAGCCATTTGGGACCTTTTCCTACTACTATTATCAAATGCGTACTTATGGGTCATCTCAGACCTGATGCTGAATTATTTACTCAGTTCTGTCTTTAAGTAATTATAACTGAAAACTGAGATTTATTTAAAGAATTTAACAGTCAGAAAATTCAATATTAATCTTTTTCGTTAAGTCACTCTATCGTTTCAAGATTCCAAATCATCATACTTTATTGACCCATGAATATCAATTCCACAGACCCGACATCGCACGCAATCAGGACTGTAATGCTTTTTGTTGAGATAGAGAGACTCAACGCCGTCAACTTCGAACTCCAGGACGAATTAGACCGACTTCGCAACTACGTCGGCGACTCTGAGCGCGAATCTCTCCTGGAAATGCGAGTCAAAATCTTAGAGGAAGAGAAACGAAACCTCCAGGAGCTTCTCGATAGCACAGTTCGAGACAGGAACCTCGCACAATCCAAAGACGCACATATATTCGAACTCGAACGCTACATCAAGCAGCTCTCAGAAGACAACCAAAGGCAAGCTGATTTACTTAACCAAGCCACAAAAGACAATGAAGTCTGGCGCTCTCGGTTGTACGAAGCTGAGAAAGGGAAATATACGACCGCTGACCTCCAAAAACAAAATGCTCAACTCGCTCACGAGCTCGAGCTGCTCAACAAGCAATTCGAAGCCAAAAACAAAGAACTCGAAAACTACCGCAACCGCTGCTACGAAGCTGAGAGGGAAATTAGCCACCTCCAGGAGGCTCAAAACCGTCTTTCAGTCGTAGCGAATGAGGTTGAAAGACTCAACGGGATTGTCGTCGACAGGAACAGAGACGTTGAAGAATGGCAGGAAAAATACGCCGAGATCGAGTCGAAAATCCCCTTGCTCGTCCACGAAAATCAAAGATTGAACAACCTATTAAACGACCAGAAAGATGAAATAAATTACTGGAAAGATCGCGGGTTGTTGGCGGATAAACTGCAGCTGACGAACAGTGAATTGGAGTCTAAGGTCCGGAAGCTAGAGGCTGATCTCGATCGCTATCAGAGGACATTGGAAGACCGCGCGAAGGAAATTGAAGAATGGAAAGGGTTTTACTTTGAGCAGGAAGGAAAAGCCAGTCAAGCCTCTGAGCTCTTGAGGAAAAACGAGATGCTTGGACGTGAGATCGAACGATTGAACGACGTTCTGCAAGATAAGCTGAAAGAGAACGATCTCTTGAGGGAGCAGACGAGAGAATTGGACCGAGAGAAGGCAAAGAATGCGGATTTGGAAGATAAGATCGGGAAGATCATCGATGATAATGATAGATTGGATAGTATCATCAGGGAAAAACTCAGAGAATTGGATGAGGCCAGAGTCAAGAGAAACGAACTCGAGCGAGAAGTGCTGGAGAAAAAGCAGTACGAGTCCAGGATCGAGATGCTGATCCATGAGAACGACCAGCTGGGTAGGGTCTTAGCTGATAGACTGAGAGACCTTGACGAGACACGAGCAAATGCAAGAGATCTGGAGGAGAAGTTAGCGATGATTGCGATCGAAAACGAAAGGCTGAACGGCTTGGCTGAAACACTTCGCAAAGAGATTGACATGTGGAAAGGCCAGGCGAAGGAGCTGGATAATTGCAAAGGTGAATTAGTCGAGGCACGCGCTATGATAAAGAACTCTCAAAGCGAGAGCCAGAAGTTGAACGCGATTATTGATGGGCTCACCAGGGACCTTGAATGGAGAGCAAATAGACAAGCTGAGCTTGAGAACGAGTTGAGGCAAATCCCTGAGCTACAGGGCAAAATTTCGATCATCGCCAATGAGACAGATCGATTGGGAGACATGTTGTCGAGGAAAGAGCAAGAGCTTGACTCTTGGAAGGGCAGAGTGCGTGATCTCGAGGAGGAAAGAATCACTGTGCTGCAAATGCAGGAAAAACTTGAGCTTGTTATTATAGAAAACGAGAAACTGAACCGCTCGTTAGAATCAAAGACCCAGGAAATTGAGTACCTTATGAATGTCTTATCCGAGAAGGAGCGAACTCTCGAAGACAGACTAAGAACTATCAGGGAGCTCGAGCTGGAGAAGTCTGATCTCCAGAGGAATTTGGAAACCACGAGAAGAGAAAATGAGTTAGCTAAGAGAGATAGCGAGAGACTTGAGTCGCTTCTCGGACACCGAGGCCAAGAGGTACAGGATTTGAAGGCGCACAACGCTGATTTGCAAGCGAAGGTGGACACGATACCGATACTCGAGAAGAGGATCAATGACCTTGTGTTCGAGAATGAAAAGGTCAGCGAATTGCTCAATGAACGCCACCAGCAGTCAAATCAGCAGCAACGCGTGATTCTAGAGCAAGAAATCAAACTGCAGGAAATCCCTTCTTTGAGGGAGAGTCTCCTCGGAGCACAGAGAGAAATCGAGACGTTGAACCAGCTGCTCACCGCGAAGCTCACAGAAACCGAGGACCTTAAGAAAATACTGCGGGAATGCGAGGCAGAGCTCGCAAACAAGGAAGAACTGGAAAATAAACTTGCTCTGGTTGCTACAGAAAATTCGAACTTAAATGAACATATTGTTGGAAAGCTTGAGGAAATTGAGGCTTGGAAGAAGAAAACCGCGACTATTGAGGCGGCTGCTGAAGAATTGGAAAGAAATCTGATGGGAACCCAACGTGAGAACTCTACCTTTAATCAGTTACTTAAAGAAAGACTCGTTGAAATTGAAGGCTTGAGGAAACTGATCACGGAACTTGAGAATAGAGTCGGTGATACTCAAGCTTTGGAGCAGCGCATCGCGGTGCTGAAGGACGATAACGAGCGACTAGAGCGGCTACTTGATGAAAGAGGCAAGGATGTGAAGGTCTGGAAGATGAAATGCATGGACCTTGAAAAGAATGAGCTCGTAGTCAACGAACTGCAGAACAGAGTGGGATTGCTCACAAAAGACATTGATAGATTAAACACGCTGCTAATGGAGCGCCAGCGCGAGCTTGACGCCTACAAAGATCGAGTGGTTGGCCTTGAGAGAGGAACCATCATTATGAGTGATTTGCAGAATAGGATCACGCTGTTGCAGTCTGAAAACGACCGCATTGGTACACTTTTACACGAGAAAATCCGTGAGGCAGAATCGTTGCAGACTAAGCTTTTACAATCAGATAAGTCGAGAAATGTTATCCAGGACCTCGAGAAAAAGGTGAAGGTAGGATCATCGGAAACTGAGAATTTACTGAATATCGTCAGAGAGAGAAACGTTGAAATCGATGAACTGAAACGAAAGATCAGAGAACTCGAAAGAAACTTGGAATCAGCAGAGAATTATAAAAGAGAAAACGCGAAAATGTTGCAAGAACAAGATAATTTGCACCGATTGGTGACAGACCGAACCCGTGAACTCGAAGAATACCGCATGAAGGCGTTGCAGTTGACGCATCGAGACACCGAAAACGATGAACTTAAGAGACGTTTGAGCGCGCTTTCTGCTGAGAATGAGCGATTAGCTGCGGAGTTACAAGAAAAATCCAAAAGACTCAGTGACCTCGATTCAAAGGACGAGGTGTATAGGATCAGAGAAGCGGAGAATCGCGCCGCTGCTCTGGAGAACGAAAACCAGCGATTGAACGCCAAACTCGATGATTTGAACCGCGAGTTGAGTGAGTACCGCCTGAAGATGATGCATTTGCAGACCACAGAGCAGGCTACTCAAACGCTTGAAGGAAAGGTCGCGCTATTGATAGCAGAGAATGAAAAGCTTCATGATCTTCTGAGAGATAAGACGCTTGAGGTGGAGGACTTAAGGGCAAAATTGCATGAATACGAAAATAAGTTGACCTTGCAAGGAATCGAACTTACGAGACTTTCCAGCGCTCAGGCGGCAAGAGAGGATGAGATCCGTGCTTTGATGAGAAAGAGTGTCGCGGCCGAGGTGGAAGGGAAGAATTTGAGGGAGCTCGAAAGTCAGATGAATAGAGTCGCGTCGGATAATGAAAGACTGACGGAGATGCTGAGTCAAAAAATCAAAGAATCTGAAGAATGGAGGAATAAATTCTTAACTGAAAGGTCTTCGGCAGAAATTGGAAGGGCCAAGCTGAAACTGGTGGATGATTTGCAGACGAGAGTCGCCTCATTGGTAGCTGAAAACGAGAGATTGAAAAAATCCGCATATGAGCCGAGATATTAAGACGAAAGTCCTTATGAAGGAAAAACCGTTATATTAAAATCCAAATTCAGAGTCTGTCTTTATTCTTTGCCTCTTTTTCCCTCTGCATTGAATTGCTTTTTAGTAAACCTATGGCGTTTTTTTAGCGCCTGATAAATGATGAAATTGATGATAAATATATAGCAAGAAAGCTAGGAATATCGCATTATCAAACAGAATAACATACTCTCTCTCTGTAAGGTTAGTGGTAGTAACTCTTCTTACCATTCATACCATGAAATTGAGCGAGCATGAAAGTTTTTATAAATAAACTAACTAAGCTATCTATTGCTATGGATTCAGAGCCAAAAGGAAGTTTGTCACTAGCATAAAATCTCATATTATGAATTATTGGTTATTAGAAAATAATAAAAAGGGAAGATTATGTTCAAAACTGAGCAGTAGAGTCATATGGCTTAGGTGTTGGAGAGCTGCGGTCGCGAAGTTTCTCTAGCGAAGGTAAAATTCGGCGTTTGGGGGTTCCTCCATCAGGACTTAAACTACCATCTAAGAGCTCATTGATTGATGCTGTACTCTGCCATCGGCCTGCTTTCTTCGGACTAAGGCTTCCAGAGAGCCTCATTGACTGGGGCTTCGACCGGAAAGGGGAATCGAGTGTTGGCACCTTAATAACAGTCGCTGGCTCTGAGATCGATACGAATTCACTTGTGGTACTTTTTGAAAGATTCAAGGGGATAAAACGAGGGGTATCTTCTGCAAAAGTTTTTGTTGTGGCTAAATATCCGAGGAAAATTTCTTGGATCGACCTTTTGTCTTTCTAAACAAAATTGTTATTGAGAAATACTGGTTTGCTTCAAAATTACTTCTGAAGGGGTATAGGAAGCATCTAAGAAAGACACTAAATGGCAAAGACTTTGGTCGTATTCATTGGTTTTCGTGAAATCCAGCGAGATCAAGTTTGACGGCTTAAAAGCGAATAATTTACTCTTTTGAGTCTATGACGAATTATAAACGTTTAAAAAAACACCAAAAAAATATACCGTGATGACGATAGTGCTTCCTAGTGAAAAATCAAGTCTGCTCCAAAAATTATCTTCTTCAGCAAGAGACTCCTCATTATTCAATTTCCCCACTGAATAAATTGCAAAAACGTATCCCAAGACTCCTTCAACATGCAAATATTTCATTATAAACTATCGAAAGCACTTAGACCAAAGCTCATCGATTTTCTCACCTGAGCCGACAAATACGTATAAATAATGATGTCGTATTTAGCCGATAGGGTCTCAAATAAATGTTTGAAGCCCAACCGTTTGATTATGAGAGGCTCTTCATCATCTTCAACCTACGACGTTGTGTAACTTTCAAATCGCGCTTAGTTTACATCTTCTGATTCACATGCCTCAATAGCAACGAGGACTTCCTCAAAAAAAATGACCAAATTTCCTTTTTTTGATTTCTAAGTCCCCTTAAGACATGCGGAAACACAGCTTAATTACTTCATTCAATTTATCCTTTGATGTGTCTTCCAACACACTGTTAGGCTCAATCTGAATAAAAGTGCTGCGGGTGTCTGAGAGGTTTTCCAAGCTTGGGATGGTAATTGAATTTTTGAGAAAACTAAGGCGTTTTTTTAAAAAAATAGCAACAAAAGGGCGTTTACCGTGGTGTGGGGTTGCATTGATCAATCATAGAGTTCTGACAAAGGAAGCTTGCGGCTGCTTATTGCTTATTTTCACTTTGTCTTGATTTTGAAAATTATTTTTTTTAATATTCAAGAGACCGTGAGTTGATTCGATTTTTAGAATCGATGAGCTTTTGTTCGAATCTCGATTTAAAAGTTAATTAGCCACTCATCTAAAACTGGAAAGTTAAATGAATCGATTAATTTTTAGGAGTTTAACTAATTGAACATTTCGAACAACACCAGCAAAAGCGGTCGTTGGGTATTGAAGGTTGAATATTTTACAGTTATCTCCTGGTCTAGCCACAGCGGTTGGGTGTATCAGCCCTTAGAAAGTGGTCAGAACTGAATCGCAAATCGGACTCAGTACTACTTTGCTATTCAGGCACTATTATATCTGTTGTTCAAAGCAAATCTCAAATCCTTTGATAATGGCATAAGGCCGAGGCTCGGAATCAATGAACAAATCACAACAAATCGGAAGATTTCCTATTGTTTCACAATAAGGAGCTCAAATAAACGAAAAAAAGTTCACAGCAGATTAATTTTGAAAAATTTATTTAAATTTATTTAAGTGATATTTAATGGATGTTACATTAACCCAGAGTTTTCCTAATGTTTTCTCTCATTTCACAATATTCAGTTAACTATTAATATGAATTAGAGGTTAGGATGCAATTAAGCGTGAGGTTCGTGAATAACAGCTTTGGATTGGGAGAGGCTCTTCGGATTAGTTTTCATGATTGGATCGTTGTGAATACCTCAAAGGCATGAAAGTGACGCCTGTCGATTTAGGCCTTCCAAGACTTGATTCTGCGACAACATTTTCAAAGATTCACAGTTCATTAAATTTACATTTATATCATGACAATAAAGTAGCTAAGTTACTTTCATAATAAAGCCAAGGAGTACATAAATGGAGATTCAGCCAAGCCTTCTGAAGAAATGATGTTCCGAAAGACTTTCTTGAGAAATTTATTGAAATGAGACATAATTGCCAATACCTATATCAACACTTTTGTTCAATTCCTATGCCGAGAGCTTGAGCTATATTCAGCTACCTCACAAGACCTTGGGATAACTCTTCATTGAATAAATTTGTGAAAAGTCGAAAATTGATACCCCCAAAAAGTTTCAACATTCTCGTTGAAAAGCTGATTCTTCTAGTCTATAAGATCCATGCATCAACGTTTTCGAAATCTATTATTAAACAATAACGTTTAGAAAGGTAAAATAGTTCCGTTCTTCGAATGGACTAATCTATTTCTTTTACGGCGTAAAACTTTGAAGAAAATGATATCACTCTAATTAATACATCAAGTTTAAAAATTTATCCAAGAAATGGATGCAGATATCAAGTGCGATCGCTCGATAATACTCTCACAGGAAGACGTCTGTGGGTACGTCCAAGATTTCTGCAATGAAAACCAGTTCTATATATTCCATTTTTGCCACTTAGGCGCAAGCTACCTCCTGCTATTGCCATTTGGAGTAATATCAGCTCATCAATGAGAAATTAATCCATTTTTCAAAGGCAATTTTCATATTTACAGCCTTCTATTTCCTTGCTTCCACCGCAGAAGAATATCTCTCGGCTGCTCTCTCAAATATCTCAAAGAAACTCAACATGTCTCAGACTTTGGCCGGTGTCACGCTTCTCGCTTTTGCAAATGGAGCTCCTGATGTTATTGCCACATATACCGCTGGAGAAAGAGTCGAAGGTATCCCGTTAATCATCGGATCGATATTCGGCGCAGGATTATTCGTCACGACGGTCGTGGTTGGGCAAGTACTCGCTTTTTCTGGCGAAATTCAGGTTTTACGCCTTATCTTTCAGCAAATTTATTTGATCCTTCAAATTCAAAGGCAAACAAGCTTGCTTTGTTGAGAGATATTGGATTCTATCTGATTGCAACTGCCTACATCGTATTTTTGGGATGGGTCGGTGAAATAACCGTCATGTCGGCATTCGGGTTCCTTGGAATCTATGTGAGGTACCCACTCTTCTAAAACGAGCATTATATGACGACATTGAAGCTTTGTGTTCACCGTTCTCTTGTTGGAAAGGAAATTTTCGCGTCAGAGGCTTGGTAAAGGCGCTTCCTTTTTCAGTATAAACTTACTCATAATTTTCAGGTCCAAAAGAACCGTTGATGCGGACAATCAGTTTAGAAGGTCTTCCTCGTCCTTCACTATCAGAGACGGAACTAAGCACAGATTTAGAGGGCGACAAAAGTAAGCATTCAAATTAATTACCCTTGAGGCTCTATTTATTCTTTATCATGTCACTTCAGACACTTCAGCGACAAGTTCTATCATCGTTGCCCAAACCGGGTATATTCTTTATATTCAGTCTTTGTTCTGATCGTAATGTTAGTCCAAATGCAGGAGACTACGTTAGACAAGGTGATACTGAGGGGTCCAAATCGCAGGACAAACCTGCAGATCTACCAGTGTCTATCAATTTGACAGAAAGCGAGTCGAGCAGGTTTCATTTTCCCAGCGACTTCTTCTTAAATTTCTAGTGGGAAAGTGGCAAAAGGAAACCTGGATTATGCGACTAATAAAATGAAGCATAAATTGAAGCTCACATATTTTCACAATTACGAAGAATGGAGAGAGATGTCAGTCCTTGAAAAAGTTTTTGATTTGTATAAATACGGGTTTGATGCCGTTCGTGCGTTGACTGTCCCTGCTTCGGATGAAGAAAACTGGGATTTGAAGCTTTCAATGCTGCATCCTTTTCTCACGGTCTGGTTTGCGATGTGGATGTTTGACGTCCTGTTCATGACCATCGGTGGAATCTACCTGGCATATTTTTTGCTTCCGTTCCAAGCGGCGCTTTCATTTGCGATTTGGCGGTACAGCGATCGGATTGAGATGTCCAAAGTCGAGATGTTTTATAGTGTACCGTCATTCTTGGTCGCTATGCTCTGGATCTCATTCATGGCAGAGTATTTGATTGATTTCTTAGAAGTAACCGCCATCGTTGATGCCTGTTGACTCAACATTTTATCAGCTGTTAGGACTTCTCAGTGGCTTGAATCCGACTTTCCTCGGAATGACGTTACTGGCATGGGGCAATTCAGCCGGAGGTAACACATGTGATTTGGAACAGCAATAAAGTGGTTTTATAGATTTCTTTGCCAACACTTCCCTTGCAAAAATGGGACTGGGTATTATGGCACTGTCGGGCTGCTTTGCTGGTTCGTTGTTCAATTTGCAGCTTGGTTTCGGAGTTACGATACTCAGAGCGACATTGGCACAGTAAAACTGTATTATGTGAGTTTGATCTAACTCTGAATAGGCCAAATCGAGTTCTTGAATTCAAGATTTTCGATTTTAGCGAGACAGAATTGCATCAAGGCAGTTTGATTGCAATGGCAGTTCTGCTGCTTGCGTTTTTAAACCTGATCGTTACGCTTACGTATTCAATTTTCACAGGGTAAGCCTAAAATTTTCTCAGAATTTGTCTGAAAAACTCATTTTGTAGGTTCAAATTCCGCAAAGGATATTCAAAATACTTGCTAGGGTATTACTCCATCTGTTGTGCATGTGTTACGATATATGCAATCTATCTGACTATTATGTACTAGTTATATGTTAAGTATGATTTGAAAGAAATTGCTTTGGAGTTCATGAGAAATAGTTGAATTTTAAAGAATTTGGAAAATCCAATCGCTATATGAGAAGGATCTGAATTTATAGAGGCTACGTAATGATACATATTGTTCAACGAGTAGCTGACAGTGAAGAAGTTAGCTGATTGGGCATGATACTGGGAAACGAGTAGAAAATTGGATATTATAAGGATCTGCTCGGAAACATGATGTTTTTTTGTTTAAATAAGAGAATGAGTCTAGTCTAATAGGTCCGGAATCAGGAGGAGTACACCCAGTTAATTCATGTTAGGTGCTCTTGGCAAAGGCTGCTGAAAGAGCTTTCTGCACTATTTCATGTGTTAACTGCCTCTTACTCTGAAGAGTCGCGGATAGTGTTCGGATCCTGAGCTTGAAATAATTAGAGCACCTCATCCTCAGGACAACTATGATCCTTCTTCATCTCACAATCGCAATTGAATTTCGAAATTAACAAAAGAGCCTTTTTGTTCAGAACGCAGTATTAATTCACTTAGAGGTTCAAAATTTTTCATTAATATTTTTCTGTTTAAATTACTTGCAAAATTAGCATTCTAAACCTGAGGCAACTATACTGAAATATTTTTACAAACCCAAAAATAACCTCTCGATACATTAAACAGAGTTTTTTCAACAATATCAGCAGCATCTTTTGATGTGAATCTCACAGCAGCGTAAGACTCCAGGCTAGTTTTTTTTTTTCACTAATGAGAAAATTCCTTTGTTGCAACCATTAAATGTTTTCATGTGAGAATCTTATTTTCTTGTAAAGAAAGTTTAATGTGTTCAAAAGGCTCTTTTAAAGACAGCATTGCAGGTCATTCGATTATTCAGATCTACGCACTTCTTTCTACAGAAGTATTGCCTAAGGATAAGTAATTTAACTCACCACGGTAACTCAAAAGCTGGCAGTCGGCTGCTTGCACGTACTTTTCGGTTCCAGAAACTCAATTAATCACTTTTTTGACTAAATCAGTTAGTATTCTTGAAAAACCTCGCTCTGAAGGAATTTTCAAACCCTTTCATGAAAAGTTATGAAAATTACCTTTTCAGATTCTTTTCTTTGCTGAAGACACCTGAACAAATTACCCAATTGCTTCTTACGGCAGCTTGCCTATTCGCACCATGACAATACGACTAACACAAGCACCACTCTTAGGAATTAGCCTCCTTGTAATAAATATTTTCTCATCCTATTTACGATAAGTTAATTGCTAATCAATAGTTTTTATTCGAAATAATCAACAGTAGACGACCCGAATTAAAATTTCTTCGCTACCTAATACAGCAGAAGTGATTGCTTTCATTTCTCTCACTTTAATAACAGTTCATCACGCTTCGATGCAAGCTTGCGAATGTCCAGTATTGCAATTTTGAGTCAGGATCTGATCTACAGTATTTGACGAGAAATTTTTCAGTAATAAATAAATTCGAGTAAAACCCCGACAGGGTAATTACGCAAATCATAATTTTAATTTCTAATTAACTTATTTGAACGACTGAAATTGGGATATTCGCATTAAAACTTCTTTTTCTTCTGAGTAGATCGAGAACTATTTTTCATAACTAATACAAATTTAACTAACAACCCCTAACAAAAGCTAAAATTTAATACAGGCATAAAATTGCTGCATAAATTTCTGCTCTCAGCGAAGAAAGAAGTAGAAAAGAGGATCAAAGACACAGCTCAAAGACGATATATCAGCAATGAATATGGCAATCGCACCTCTTGGAGAAGAAGAAGAGTTCTTCTTCGCTTCAGAATCAGAGCAAAAATGCCCTACACACCAGTTTTGGTCAATTCCAATCCAAAGGAAAATCGACTGGTACGGCGAGCCACTTTACAGCTCAATTTTGCATAAGAAAGGCAAGCATTTGAAAATGTTCGTCACTCGGAAGTATTATTTATGCGGGAACTCACTTCTTTATTGCAAGCAAGGAAAGAATCAAGATGTGAAAGGTATCGTGAACCTCGATCATGTGAAATGCTCTTTCCGTTTGAGAACTCTGAAAAAGCGGTTTAGCATTGTCTTCCAAAGAAACAAGGCGAAAATTGAGCTCTTTACCGAGGATGAGACAGTTTTTGAAGACTGGCAACGGTATCTCAGGCCTCGGGTCATATTAGACGACTACTCGAAGAAATTTAAAACGGAGAAAATGATTGGGAAGGGCAGTTATGGGAAAGTCTTCCTAGCGAGGGAGTTTTCGGACATCCAAAAGAAAGAGGCCGATTCGATGCTAAAACCGATTGAGGCGAAATATGCTGTGAAAGTGCTTGAAAAAGAGCGGTTGAAAGGCCGGACGAAGTCCCTAATGTTGAATGAAACGAAAATACTGAGGTCGCTGGACCATGACAGCGTGATTAAACTCTACGAGATACACGATCTTCCACAAGTGATTTGCTTCGTCATGAATATCATCGAAGGAGGCGAACTGATGAAACAGATGAAGGCGAAGGGTCATTACTCCGAAGCCGACTGCGCAAGAATTTTAAAAAAGCTGCTGCATGCGTTAGAATACTTGCAAGAAAAAGAGATCATTCACCGTGACCTCAAGCCAGAGAACCTCTTGCTGCATGATAAAAATGATATTTCTTCGATAGTAATCGCGGATTTTGGTCTATCTTGCTATAAAACAGACGCAAAAATGCTCAATTTACGGTGCGGAACGCCTGGGTACGTCGCGCCGGAAGTGCTAGAGAATAAATTCGCGGACCACTGGGATAAAATCGATGTTTTTTCCCTCGGTTGCATTTTCCATAAGCTGCTCTCAGGAAACTCTCCTTTCTTTGGGACCTCAGCAAAGGACGTGATTCGACTGAACAGAGAGTGCAAAATAAATTATGACTCTTTCGTGTTGAGCCATGTCTCTCCCTCAGCGAAGCATCTGCTGGCGAGAATGCTGGAAAAGGACCCGGCGAAGCGTATCTCAGTCAAAGAAGCCCTTGAACACGAGTTTCTTATGCTACCCGCTTATGAGCTCGCAGAGAACATAATTAACCTTGAGAAGAGATTGCTTTCGTATGATGCGATGAATATGTTTAACCTGAGGAATCTGAAGGAGAAGGTCGACGTCTCAGGAGGTTTTTACAAATTTAGCTTACAATCTGTGGGGACATTTTACGCCTGCGCTTCACTATTGATGAAGGGGCAAATAAACACCATAGTGGATGAGGCAGAAGACGGAAATTGTTCTTTGGGAAAAACAGGCACAAAGACTCGCGTCGCTTTGTCAACAAATGTGATGAATGACCATAGTCCAACGAATCAAATTTCCAACTTCACCCTTAATTTAGTGGGAGGAAATGGAAAGCGTTCGACATCGTCGTGTGCGATGTCTCCATTGCATCGGCTTACGCTGATTAAGCGAATGCAATCGAACTGTTCGAGTAGAAAAGAGAGTACTCACCAAAAAATATCAGTAGAGGAGAAGACAGAGAGCGAAGGAGGAGGATTTTCAATGTATATTCAGAATTATCAGCTGAAAGGACTGGAAGAGCCGCCTTCCAGTTTGAGCTCAGAGAATTTCTCGGATATCGAAGAAAGTCCTGAGCTAGTGGTGAAATGCCAAGCGAGCTACAAAGGTTTTCCGGAGTGCTAAGTTTTTATTACTTGTAATTTTTATGATATCAGATTAGAAAATATGAAAAACCTTAATTTTTCAATGTAAAAAATGATTCGTCAAGGGATGTTGTCGAATATCGATGTGAGATTTACGATTTTATTTCGTAATGAGAGATTTATGGCTTAATCTCTCTTGAAACTCTAACGCAATAGTTAGAGTATGATTGATTTTCTTCGAACATTGTCTCTCATTATCTCCCAAGACATAAATGCCTAGTTCTTCGAACTAGCAATACTAGCCCTCTTATAAAAAGAACCTCAAATAAAATGGGTTTATTTGCTTTTTCCTTAGGGTTTTTATTTCATTTGTCAGTGCTATCGAAGGTAACTTTTAATTTAAATATTTTGATAAAAAGTGCGAGTCATATTTTATTCAAATGGAGAATTTCAGAGGCGGCTATAATAGCAACATGAACCCGCAATATACGTAACCCTGAGCGCTCCTTCCTCTGTCTTCAACTTATATTTGCTTTTTTCAGGGGAAATGGCTATCCTGGCTACAGCAACGAGCAAGAGAGTAAGATAATGAAAATCGTATTGGATTAAAACTGTATTCTTATTAGACCTCTATCCAGGCATGCAACCGATGACCAGCAACGTTAATCCCGGCTTCAGCATGAACCGTAGGCTTCTTCAATAAATTAATTTCTCAGCTCTTTCAATAGAAGATCAAAATACGAACTATTATCAAGAGTATTGCAAATTATTCGTCGCTAACGTAGTCCTCACGAATCAAGTATCAGCTTAAGAATAGTTGTTTGCTCATGGGTTGTAATGACAGATCAAAGAACTTATCGCCGAGAAAAACGGGTTAGTTGAACGCGTTGCAAGGCTTGAAGCAGGTGGCGGCAGCACTGAACGACAGACACCGCAACCAAAAAGAAAAGACGAGGCTACACCAGTCACAAAGCAATCGTCAACAGTAGAGGAAGACAAGAAAAAGCGCTCCAGAAGAACGGCTTCGGAAATAGAAAAGCATTTCCAGTGCCCAGTCACGAACTGTCAAAAGGGCTACGGGTAACGAAAGCTCTTAGCTATTTATCTCTAACATAACTTGCAGGTCTGAAGGTGCTTTACTGCAACACGCTCGCCTAAAGCATCCCGAACTCCTTGATGAGATTAAATCTCAAATACCCAAGTAAATTCTCTCTATAGAATTAGTGAATTTTATCTTCATTCATTCAGGACTGCACAGAGCTAGTCACCTATCAAAGGTACAATCAATTAATTCGGGACTCTGAGACCACCCTACTGTGCTTGATACGATCCACGTGAGTTTAATAATGTGTAAATATGCGAGTAGCTACTCTATTTGTTCGAAAAATATATGGCAGAGAGAGTAAAAGCGCATTTTAGCTGTCTCTTGTTGGAAAATTTGCTATTTCACACGACCATTTGGCGCGTATTATGTATACATTATATTTGTTTTGTACCAGAGCATACCGAATTTTCGTGAAATTTATTCATGGAGTTCTCGATCCAAGTCCCTTATAAGATTCTAATAGCGAAATTATCTAGGGAAACATGTATGAACAGAGCTAAATTAAATGGTCTTCGATTTTTTCCTACGGTAATTAATGATTACATATACTCGAAAGAAGCCTAGCAATATGAGTTCTTCATATAGCAGAAGGAAGAACGCGAAACAATGAAAATAATAAAAAATCAACAAATGCGATAATAAAATTCGCTAATCGTTAAAATCGGGCATGACGCTACTCTTCAATGTAATCCGAGCCAGATTGGCTCTCTTTCCTTGTGCTGTGCGCGTTTTATTTACCCCGAACTGAAGCGAGACGAGATCAAAGACCATCGATAGGAGAATGTTCATCGCAATCATCCATGCGAATAAGTAGAACGCGACAAAGAACCAGCGGTAGTAGTTCGAACCCATGATCGCACAAGCAGTGCCGGCCTGCAGTAATCAATGAGCTGATAGGCTAACTCTCAACAATTACCGTATAGTTAATGTTATTAAGAACGAAAAGCTGGTAAAGCGTGGTTAGTCCCTGAGCAAAATCGTTGAAATTCATTAAAATATAATCTTTTGAGCATCCAAGCGCTGTCCAATTGATCTTATCTTGGGCTGCAGATGTATACCTTCCGCCGAACAGCCAGATTCCTAGATAATGGATGTTAGTGACCCGCTGAAATGAAGAAGGGTGCTTACCAATGCTATTAAATTCATATATAACGAAGATAATCACGCAGACGTAATTCCTGAAAAAAGGAAGCATAGTGAGAAATGAGGAGAAAATTTGCGCTGCGCCTGAGGTTTTTATATAAAATCTAATGCATCGGATCACGCGAGGCCAGCCCAGCACGTTCAGGTAATATATTGGGACGTTTATCGCTCCTGCCAGCTGCAAGGTGAAGACGATGATGCTTATTCCAGCCGTTATGATTTCAAACATATAAAAATATGGCCTTGAAATTTTCGAAAAACCTGACGCAATGAATTAGGCATTTTAGCATTGAAAAGTTACCTCGGACATAAAATTTAATTGCACTATCGATGACGAGCGCGATGCTCAACACAAGCTGGATGATTAAACACGCTTTTAGCCCGTCTTCTTCGGCTTTTGTAGAAATGACACCTGTTTGAGGGGCAATAGTGCAGCTTTGTATAACTGTAGTAATGAAGCAAATGCCCCCAATTGTCAGGAAAGTATATCGATAAACGTCGCTATAAGGAAGCATCAGGAGCTTTATTTTCCAAGGGCTCCCTTCACGAAACATCCTGCGGACTTCTTGCTCAGTCTTCTTGTCAACTTCGCTTTTGAGTCTCATCAGCTCACCTTCAGTTTCGGTAAGCACGTTAAGTTTGCTCAATTCTTCTGTGATATGCTGGGCTTTTCTATCGTCTTTATCAAGAATGGCTTGAATTATCCTATGTTAGATGGACATATGTCAAAGGAGGGCAGGGAGAGGACACTACTCAGTTAATTTGTAGTTTTTAGTGATCGCTTGCGTATCTGAACTGATCAGTCCTTTGAGGTTGTAGTAGAAAACACCAGCAATGCAGTTGAGAATCATGAAGTAATTAACAACCAAAAACGCGACGTGGAATAGTGTCCAAAATTGAGCTTCTCCGGCCATCGGGAAGGTGATATCAGGGTAGTTGTTTGTGGTGAGGAGAATC
>ENA-UOTX01001087-UOTX01001087.1-compost-metagenome-genome-assembly--contig:-NODE-1087-length-22882-cov-10.875948_pt1 | contig 22882 bp, 17 predicted proteins | sample MGYA00238143_ERZ746982 | MGnify/ENA primary metagenome ERZ746982 (study PRJEB28758, sample SAMN06268862) | compost metagenome | isolation source: single cell | place: USA: California, Emeryville, Joint... | reverse complement strand
GCAGAAGAGTTCCCAGCAGGCGTTACCGACTTGGATACCTCCCTGACCGATGTGGATACAGATGACTTCTCTCATTTAAGATGTGCTAAAGGTTTTTGAAGAAAAGGTAGGTTCTAAAAGTTTTGATGACTTTTGAATTATAAAATCAGCAGGGCTCTCTGTATTTATAGTCGAAGCTTGAGCAGTTAGAGTAAATAAATTTATTGATAAAATTTGAATTATCTGTCATTTGGGAGCAGTTGCGATTCGTTCCAGTGTTAACGCGATTAATCGCTTTTAAATATGTTTTTTGTCAGAAGAAGTCTGAATAAACTCAATACGTAGAGCTATCGGTTAACCGCTCTGGTGAATGAGAAAGAGTAACAATTAGATGCATCTAAGTAGTAAGTAGGAGTTCTCCTTTGAAGTACTAATGGATTTTTTGACTGAAAAATGCCAGTGAATTTTTGTGGGATATTAAGGACGATTTCTGAGAGAAATTCTAAAAATTGTGAATCAATTAGGGCAGTCTATACAGGAGAGTGGCTACTTAGAAAAGGGATCACATTAGTTATCCAGTTTTCCATTTTCTATGGATAACAGGATAATTATGCCGAATTTGTGAAATCAAGGCAGTAGCACGATCAAGAGTCTGATTTTGAGGTAGAGTTGAAGCAATAGCTGCAGAGATGGAAGTCTGTTAAAGCTTTGATGTTGGAGAATATTGAAAGGAATTTAATTTAATTTGAATGAAGAGAGCAAACGCAAAGGACGAGCTTAGATGCTGATGAAATGCTTTTTTCACAAGTGTAATTCATAAGCTTTGAGGAGACTTCCATACCGCAATTTGTCACATTTTTGGCAATAGCCAAAATTATCTACAAGCTGAATTTGAATTCTTATGACATTATTACACCTAAAATTTAGAGCGGTATTCCAGATGCAAACGATATCCTCTGAAAGTAAGCTACCAGAGCTAATGAAAGCTATTAATTCATATTTGAAGCACCCGTTGTGTTGCTACTTTCTAACTAACAGAAGATAAGAGAAGATATCCTTCGATAGAAATTCTAACAGATTAATAGAAATGAGATTTTATACTCAATATCTCATCACTTTTCCAGCTGCCTACCTTTCGAATACAACTAAGATATACTTATCTTTGAATGCTGAACGATCTGTACCTTCAGTCTCCGGATGTAGGTTCCATCAAATTTCCACAAAAACGATTTTGTTGAAAAGATATCTTTAGGAATCACTGATAATCCACTTTAAATTTTTGGCATTGAGTTTAGAGCTAACATATAATTCAAAATCGAAAATCCAAAAATGTCTTTAATCTTGACCCTCACCCCAGACCACGGCTACCTTCTTATTGCCCTCGGCCTCATCGCCTTCGAATGCCTTGTCGTCGGTTTTGTTGTCGCTGGAGCTGCAAGAGGAAAAGTTTTCAACAAGCAATTCATGGAAACGAACTTCGGAGACCTCCATTTCCAACACTTCAAAGAACCAATCAACACTCAAGGCTACCCTGACATGGGCACTGGTCGCTACGCAGAGAAACTCTCATACAACGACTGGGTTCATTTCAACAACGCTCAAAGAGCTCACTACAACTTTGTTGAACAAATTGGCTCAATTCTCGCCTTGCTTGCCATTGGAGGAATCGTTTATCCAGTTCCAGCTGCCATCTTCGGTTTCATCTTCTTCGTCGCTAGATTCTTCTACTGCTGGTATGCCAGTGCTCAAGGTGCTAAACACCCACTTAGAAGAGTTGGTGCCTTGTTGGGTGACGTCGCTCTCTTGGGTGCCTTCGTCCTCACCATTATGACCGCAGTTAAAGTTTTGGGCTCAACTGAAGAAGCAATCACAGCTTAAGACCTTATACATAATGCATATAAGAAATTTAATGACAAATCTCCATATTCATTGATTATATTCCATCACAAAAAGCATTAATTTGCAATGAAGCAGATGAACAATGAGAGAAAGCTAAATATAAAAAGCATAATTTCGAGTATAAGTTTAGTGAAAAGAAATAAGTAAGCTGAGAGATTAGAGATTGCTTGATCTAATGAACCAGGCAGAATTTCCCAAGAACGAAATATTTGAGACAAAACCTTATATATTTTTTCCAGCAAAGATAATTGTTTTGTAGACATGTGATTATAGATCTTTCAGACATAATATGCTGATTATGTATCATTCCAGATTTCTGGAATGCTGGAAATATGATATCAGATTAGAAAAACAAAGTTGGTTTCTGTGAGGAATGAAAGGAAACTGGATTAGACCTTCTTTAATATTTAGGTGAAGAAAGAAAGCTCATCTTTCTGCGTTATTTTTTGAAAAGATTTCTCATCTCGAAAATTCGGCAGCAATTAATAATTATAATTGCAATTAGTAACCCTTCATTCATTTTCGAAAGAGAAAGTTGGTGCCCATAGCCTCTATGTTATCAGCTTTTACTCTGCTATTGCTATCTACCAATAGCATCACTGATTATATACAATTACCTCTGAGTATGTGATCAAATACACTTTCTTTCCTGAAAAAATTCTCTTTCCTTTTGACCAGCACCATGCTCAATTTCAAAAAGAGATTATGGAGTTACCTTCTAAATTGAAAAGGTGACACTCCAGCGGCCCTCTAGAAAATTCTGGTAAGTCCTGAGCACTTAACTTTTACAAAGTATTCAGCAATTTTTTATTTATTTATCATAGAACACATCAAAATGGATCAGGGAACTTCAAAGCACAAAGCTCAACAAGAGCCACTACTAAGAGGCAGACTGAATACTGAGACCATATTCGAGCCAGGTGACAACGAGCTGAAGACCTACAAGGCACTACTAAGTAACATCCTTCCTCATGAGCCCTTCTGAAGTAGTTTTCAAGAAATCAACTCGAATAAGTCAGAGTCAGAGTCCCCAGAGCACTCTAAAGGCTCTAATTCGATAGATGTTGGGAAATTTGACACTGGTAGCTCTAAAACTCGGACAAACCTAGATTCAGCCGATTCTTTATTGATCAACCCTATGAATTCTGAAGAACAGAAACTGAATAAAGGAATTACCAGCAATCCATCAGATAAGAACAACAGTATGTCATTTATTTAGCAAACCTTTACACCATTATAAACAGCCACCTCTTCTCCTGGAATGAAATCTCAGTCAGAGTTCAAGGAGCAAAGCGCCTTTGATTCAATCAACTTCGTACCTGTCAAATTCGAGAATTCTTCTCAACGTAACTTCTATTCAATCCTGGGTTTTTTATGAGCCTTGTTTTTTGAACATATTAGAGAAGAAGAAAGGTCTTCCTTCGTTTGATTGCTGGAGAGAGTCATCGTTTCCGGAGGACAGCCCAGAAATCAAGAATTCCATCCGTGTTAATAGTAAACTCAGCCGACCCTGCTATCTCATTAAGCTGTTATTTCACAAAAAATTAAGTAAGCAATATAAACGAAATGAATCCGGAAGACTCAACAGCAAGTTCCTTCGGCGATGACTCTTCAGAAGATAGTGACCTGAGTATATTGAATTGGGCTTCATTTCAGCGCGTACTCAAGGACAAGTATAACTTGATAAAATCAGGTAATCGCAGGTTGCTTTACGTTTTTATTAACGACCTTACAGAACAAACTTTGAAAGAAAATCTCATCAATGATATTAAAAAACTCACAAAAGAATACGCAGAGAAGCATTTGCAGAGGAGAGAGTTTGATGATCTCCTCAAATTCAGACTCACACAGGTTTAATTTATTACTTACAGCCCTCCTTGATCGTTCGTTTTGTCTTCAAAGGAAGGAACGCTATTAAGCGAAAGCAGCCATTTGCAGCGCAAAGAGAGCATAAAACCAAGCGAGGACAAACTAAACGAAATGCAGAAGAAATATAATTTAATAGACCCTTACGAAGCACTCGGAGAAACAACATTGGCTGCTAAAAATATGCTAAATAAAATTTTCAGAAATCCTAAGATTGCCGTTATTGCTCTTCGCAATGCTCCAGAATCTAAAATATCAGAGTCGCTGGAATACAGCTTAACAAATCAGTTCTATCACAATTTAATGGAGAAAGGGAGGTATGAATATGACCTCCTCCGATTAAATGCGGAGCTTCTGAAGGTATGCTAAGTGTCTAATAGCAAAAACCGAGTATTTGCTTTAGGATGAGGTTGCTGGGGCCAAAACTGTGTCGAGTGTGCTATTCGCTGATACGCTCTGCAGGAGAATGCTTTCGAACTATATGCAACGCAATGATTTTCAAAAATACGTGAGAATTCTTTTGAAAAGCGCGCTTTTAAAAATTTCGCGTGATGGAGCAACGCTTTTGCTGGACTATGATTCGTATCTACTATTAGATATCAAGCAGAGAGTTAATCGTTATTAGGATTGCCCAGCATTTAAAATCGATGAAATCGAACGTGAGGCGGTCGATGATGGAAGAGAAACCTCCGCAAAAGTCTCTCGTTACTCAATCGTCTCTGCCATCACCAAAAAAACCAGACCCGCGAGCCTCGTTCAGTTCTGTTCGCGATTCAAGGATGGAAAAGGATCTAAAATACTCTTTCCTTGTGCAAGCCTCATTGAAGGAGATCGAAGAAGAAGGACAGGTGGTGAGAGACTCGATTCTACACAGTGAAATTTATCACCACGAAGATGAAGGTAATCAACTGCTGCGAGTTTATCTAACTCAACTGCCTTTTCAGAGATAGAGCCTCCGAGATTCGAAAGATCAAACAGTATGATTGGCAAGAGGCGGCTGAGCACTCTAAATCCAAAAAGCGTTATTCGACAGTCAGAGATGCCAATGAGTGAGAGCATGCCAAGCAAGCCGAGGTAAAATTCTCACTACGAGACCAAACTAACGGCTTACATTTCAGAAAGGCATCTATTTTCGAGGAGTTGGCAAGCTTAGGAGAAAACAGCAAGATCTTGAGCCAGAATCTGCAGAAATTGACGTCTTACACGGACTTAATCCTGCGTTCTGTCTTCGATAACATTTACTTGATGCCATTAGGCATTCGTATGGTGTGTAAGCTCGCGTGCCTTCTCGCCGCTCAAAAGGTAGCCGTTGCTTAAGTGTATTGGAATCTCACGTGAAATATTGCAGTTTGAGATGACCAAAAGGGAGGAGCACCGACTGGCTGCGCGGATAATATTCAGCAGCTGGATAGTGCCTTTATTGAGAGATCCAGAACCGCACGCAATGGCTGATAATTTCGCAAAATGCAAACAAACGAGCAGCGAAGTTGCTGGACTTCTTGAGCATGTGATCCTGCAGGAAGAATATGGAACCTCTCATAAACTGTCATTCCTTAACCCCTACATAATCTCATTCAGGTTGAGTGCTTCAGCTTTCGAAATATTCTAACCGAAAATATTCGGTAGGGAGTCGATCGAAGAGTATTTTAACGAATTGCTGAATATCAGCTCCAAAACGCTCGATGGATTGGTGGTCGCAGAGAACGTTGTGATGGAAGACCCGAAAAAGATCACGCTTTCGAGTTTTTGTCTTTCGGTTGAAGAAATAAAATTTTTGGCTGATCAAATCATTGCTAATCAGGGCCAAATCGTGAAATATGACCAGCAAGTCGGGAAATATGCTAAGAAGTAATAATGCTAACACCTGTCTCCCATATTTATTTACCCCTCAAAGCGTATTGTTGTACCATAACGAATGCCCTATCTATGAGAACAAGCTCCGTCCTGATTTGACGTTCGCAAATTTTTCTGACTTGAAATTTCCAAAACCCTCCGGTAGTTCCTACCTCGATGAATTCACACGAGTCACTGGAGCCAAGGACATGCCGAAGTCCCAAAGGGTAACGCTCAAAGTTAACATATATGATATTTTCAACCCTCTATAAAGGTGGCAAACCAATGCAAGTACATCTTCAAGCACCTGCTTATTTCAATGGAAGACCTCAAAGACATAAGCACCATTGCTTATAATGATGAAATGAATATTGAGGATATTCTACAATTTTGCCAAGAGGTGATCTTCAAATGAAATTATCAAAGTTACATTCTTATTACGATAGGAAGTTAATACTTGTGAGACAAAACTCACCAAACGCAAAGAACAGAAGAGTGTGCATTTATCCGCTCGTTTGTTGCTCGGTTATCTTAAAAATTTGGACCCTGAGTACCGCGTGAACAACTACCAGAAATTTTACACGGAATTGTTAAACGAGACTAACGATAGCTTCAATCGCTGTTTTAATCGAGCGCAAAAAGACAAAATACATCTCATGAGAGGAATTGAGTCGCTAAGGAGGCGGATTGAGCAGCTGAAGGAAGAAAACTCAAAGAGATGGCTCACATTCCAACGGATTTTGGCGAGAGAGTTTTTGAACAAAATGACTTTCACGATCTGTTTGAATAGCCCAAAAATCCCAATGTCTCAGCATCAGATCACTGTGCAGCTACAGGATAGATGTCCTGCTAACAGGGTTAAACTTATGAATGAGATGGCAAGTAAACCCAATTTCCACTGATCTCGTTTCTCATTTTGCGTGCCTCTATAGCCGGCGCAAGGATTCCGAACATCGCAAATTATAATTTCCTTGGAGTAAGCCATTGTTTAAGAATAAATTATTTGATATGTTTAACAGGGGTACAATGGGCCTGACTTAACGGACTGTCATCATTACCATTGCACTTCAGTTAATCAGTATAAAAGGAATTTTACTTGTTGCTAAACGAGAAACGCTTGTCTTAGATTTCTGGACTGCTTCGCAAAGCTCCCAGCTGTGGAAGAAGCGATTCTATATAGCGACTCTATTGTCATAGACAAAAGCAGGTAATGCTACGCAGCCTGATGATAGCAATTTAAAAAAATTTGATTTTTAGCAAACAAGTGAGCGACGCTTACAACAAGTTTTTGAAGTTCCTGTTCGTGAACGCGAACCACATAACGCAAGGCATGAAAGAAGAAGAAAGGAGCGCAATCGAAAAGGAAATAGAAAAATATGTCGGAAGCCGACTTGCTGCTCGGTAATATAGTTGTGATGTGATGTTCAGAGTTATAACCATGGCATTATTAGAGTGTTTCCAAAGATCGACAAAGGCGATGAGGCGTTTTGGATGAGATGCAAGACACTTGAATGGGTTGATATCGATCACCTTGACATCCCCGAAGAAATGCAATCTCATGAGACTTGGGATTATGTCGCCTCCAGTAACTTAGCTAACCTTTCTCCCTCTAAATCACCTTATAGAATTTGCCGAAATTGATCGCAAATTGTCTCCTGTCTCAAAACTAGACAAACTCTTAGAGATATTCAATATCATTTCCTATTTCATACACCAAGTCTCAATGAAACATGATTTTGGAGCAGATGAATTGACGCCAATTTTGATCTACACGATTCTTCGGTGGTGTCCTCGAAGAATCTATTCAAACCTCAAGTAAGATCATAGATTTGTGGGAGAATGGGCTCAATTTGGTAGTTTTATCATGCGCTTCCAGCATGACTACATGAAAAAAGAAAAAGATGCTGCAGGCTATTACACCCAATGCATTCTGAGCGCAGTTTATTTCCTTGAAGAGTTGACACATGGTGACGTTAAACTCGATGCTCTGGAATTTGAGAAGTAAAACTATCCTCTGATGTGGTTTTACAGTACAAATAAAAACTTCAGGATGGTGCATCATGCTGAAGTAAAACATGATTTCTATTTCCTGAGATCTCGGCCAAGAAAAGTCACAGAGACGATTGATTTTTCTGATTATAGACAGCGCAAGAAGTTGAAAAATAACCAAAAATCTTAGAGTATGCTAGTTCACACTGTTTTCAAATAGCGATATTAGCTTTGGTTCAATATCTATCTATTATATATATGTATGTATAGAGAGCTCTAATTGTGACTAAAGTTTGATAAAATGGTAAACCGTCGACTACACGCGGAGACACATAAATAACTCGATTTTATTGGATGCCTTGGCTTTGTGTAGCTACCAATAGACAAATACACATTAAGCAGGCAACAAAATAAGTTATTTCGGATGTATTAGTTTAAACCTGATCTCAAAACAAAAAGAAAAGTTGAAAATTAGAGCATCTAATTGATCTCGGAGGTCGTTTTGTCAATATTCTCCAGGATTTTGATCGGCATCGGTTGTTTTTTAGTCCCCGTATGAAATCTGAGAAAAATTTCTTTCGGCGATTTGATATCCTCCTCATAAGCCTGAGATCCATACACATTAGCAACTAACACCTCGACCCGGATCTTTGGAAACACCACATGTTTAAAGTTTTGTTCGTCTTTCTCGGCCTTGTCAAGCAGCGAATGCAGCAACCTTAGTTCCTTCTCCACAAGGTCCATATTGTAAGTGTAATTTGTTACATATTGGATTTTTTGCAGCGTGTTCAGGTCGAAATCAGACACATTGTCCTTGACTGCTCTATATTGTTCTTTTGCCTTTTTAACCAAGTCTTTTATACTATTTTCCAGCCCGGGGATGCGAGAAGGGGCAGAAATCAATGCGTCAAAGTATGTTTTAAGCAGATTATATAATGACTGCACTTCTTCAGATAGAGTCTTTGGATCAACTGAGAAGTACGGCGGTCGGTCATAGAAAACGAGTCCTGATTTTTCTAAACTGCCATGATTGCATGCACTAACGGACCAAGCGAACACCTTCAATGCATCAATGAGTCTGGGCTCTTTGAGGATTCGGACTTCTGTTTCTCTGATTAATTTGAGAGGGATCTCCACTAAAGCTTGCCGGTACCGTTCGAGTTCTTTTAGGATTTCAAAAATCTTGTCAAATGGCCCATTAAGCTCTGCTGAAAACAGATCCTTAAACTTGATGTCGCCGAACGCTAAGAGAAGGTTGTGACCAGCGGACTCCTTGGACCGACTTACGCAATTTCCTGCCATTTGCTATATTTGAAAACAATGTCTTCGTAAAATATTTCCTATTTAACAGAGTTTTAACTATTTACGGAGTACAGTTTAATTTGATGGATCTCGAATGCGTTACACGGTATATTCAAAGACGTTTTTCTTACTTTGTTTGGTTTAATGTTGAAAAACCCAAAACGGGAAAGGACTCGTTATGTTGGATAACTAATAAGTATTAAAAAAGAGTAAAAAGTAGGAGGCAAATTTCAAGACGAAGACCGGTCAGAGTGACTTGCAGGAGTTATTCCTCCTATCATGGATTCCAATCGAATTTGCCTGGATTTCTTACAGTAGTGCGAATTTAAACTATATTCCTTTCCAAAAACAGGGTAAAAAGCTCATGATCTCCCAAAAAAAAGCTTCTCAACTCTGTATGATGGGATTTGGAAGGCTGATTAGTTACAGAAATTCAAAGAAAACTCCATTTCAAAGCTATTGGTTTGAGTGAGATAGATCAATAAAATTTCGGCGGAAACTGAAATTTTACGGAATATTCAAGCAGGTTTTTGCAAAGAGTTAAGTCCAGACATTCAAATTTTTTACGCAACAAAATGGAAAAAGCTTTCAGGTCCTTAAAATGCTTATGTAGATAACAGGGTTAGGAAATTGGGCATGGAATATAGGTGAAACGAAAATTAAATAAAATGGGTTGATTGTTTCTTAAGACGCTGGCAAATTTATCAACACAAATAGGTATGTTAAATATGAACTCTAGTCGTCCAACGCATTATCAACTTCAGTGGACATTTCTTCAAAACGCCTCGGAGGATTTAGTTTCAAGAAATTCAGAAAAGTGCATTCTTCCATTTTGGAATGCAATATGAGTAATTGATCTCCAGCATGAAAACTACTAGTAGAAACTCAGGTATAGCTGCATTAAACGATTTATCGTTGCAAGGGAGGAAGTTGACCGTTGTGAAAGCTACAGGCACTTGTCCTATTATAAATTTAATGCTTTTGCGTGTTATACTCGAACCAACATCATCATGGTCCACTTCACGTATTAGTTGCATATTAAGGAACTGAGCGTTTGAATTTGGGTTGTAAGATGGCTCTAACATCTCTGCTAGCCACGCTATGAACGTTATAAGCAGTTATTTTTCCATTTCTAAGAGGAAATAGCTGATGCTCTAGCAGACAGAGTAGACAGAGTGTTGAAAATGTTCATAGTTCTGAACACCTCAAACACACCAAATAAAACAAGCACCTTTCCTATTACTCCTATCTAGAAAATAAATATGTCTCATTTATTTATAAGATGAATCAAGTATTTCACACCCACACTTATTTGCATAATACAGAGCTATCCCTAATAAATCTGAAAATAAAGAAGGAGCAGGAAGACTCTTGTTTATAGATGGTATCGAGTTCCAGTCCGTTTATCGAAATATAAAATGTGCGATGTCTGTTCATTCCTTCAATGTTGATGAATAAATATTTAAGTCCGTCCCACTCACCCCATGTATAAATTTCAGTTCCTATGTCATCTGATCAAGCTATTTTTAGGATAAACTAGCACTTTCGAACAGCTCTCGCTTCAATATTGAACAGGAAGATCTTGGTTTTCATCTCAGAGAGACAATTTTCTCTTAAACGAAACTAACCAATGAGAAATTGAAATTTGCACGTGATTAGCATAAACTCGTTGAATGTCAGGAACTGCCCATGGCTGGAAAATGAAAAGTTCTGTTGGACATAAAATTTATTTTTTAAAAAAATATATGTTACACTGACTGAATCCGGATTCAGTTTCCTTAAAAGGAATTCAAATTTAGAACAGCTCAAGCATAGGAGACTATATAGTCCAGGATTTCAGCTAAAATTAATAGCTAACACACCTTATCTGGCAAATTTCATCAAATCCTTGAGTTCCTTTACCCGACAAACTGCATTACCATTCCATGGAGAAAATCAAACGAATTCTTGGATTCAGTCAATCTTTGAACAGCAAAAACAAAAAAAACTTATATGCTGAGAAACCTCGAAAATCTGCTTCCAGCACGCTGCTATCCGGGACCTGGTCAAGCAGAAAGCAATTTTCAGTCGAAATAGACAGTATGCATCCATCATCAGATGAATTTTCGCTGGGAGGCAGTTTACGGCGAGTATGCTCCATTCTACTCTCACAAAGCTCTCATTCTGCTAATGAATTCACTGGTTAGGGTAGGATGACTTTAGTGCTCGATCTTGATGAGACACTCGTTCATACAACATCGGAAATCCCAAAAGGGAAATTTCTTTCCATTGCGGTAACATGATGCGATATTGAGTAATTTAAGCAACAAACTTCAGTTGAAAAAAGATGAAATGACTATCATTAAGTACGTGGCTCTACGTCCTGGACTATTAAAGTTTATGGAGAAAATGTCAAAGTACTTCAACATTTGCATTTACACTTGCGCCACCGAAATCGTATGAAGCATTTCTATTATTGTCGATAGGAGCGCTAATTTTTTTTCACTTCGGGCCGTGTACAGTACGCGATGAAAATAGCCACTGCTGCAAAAATTAACAAATTCATTTATGCGATTTATAGTCGTAATGACTGCAAGCAGGTCTATGGTAATCTCTGCCAAAAGGACCTTTGGTCCTTGGGCTTCCATCCTCAAGAAACAATATTTGTTGATGTAATCTATTGATCTCTTCTTTTGTGGTAAAGAACCTAATTGTTACCATAGGACTCTTTTCTCCAAACTTCGAAACATTATGAGAATTCCATTCAAGTCAAGCCATTTGAAGGACAAATGAAAGATAGAGAGCTCGAGTTTCTTGGAAAATTCTTGAAATATTTAGCGAAGGTGAATTAAATGCAAGAGATTGATGATTGCTAAATTATCACATATATTATTAGATTAAAAAGATAAAACCTTTATTGAAGCATTATAACGATTTTTTGGAGTTGTCAAAACCTGAAAGAGAGCGAGCGTTTACCGGTGAGGATTTGTCAGTCATCTCGGAAATAGAAAATAGCATTCCAAAAGTCAGAGTGCTTCAGTATAATCAAAAAAAAGATGATTAAGCAAAAAGATAAGTAAGCGTGTCTCTTTTTTAATTTATTTGAATTGTTATCAAAGAGTTTGAGGGAATTCCTTGTTTGTATAATATAAATGAAATGTATTCCGTGTATTCTAGTTTTAGAATAGAGCTTAGTAAATGAATCATGCCCGTATCTCTTTTTGAAAAAAATGATCCTTACTAACAAAAAGATTGCTTTAAGCGAATTCAGTTTAGTAATGCCTTCAAATTTTATGTTGCGTTCTGATATCAATTGAATGATTTGTGAATGAATTTCATCTCAAGAGATAATCTTTTAGTTTGGCTTCCATAACTTCATTATACCTTAATAAACTTTAGCAAATGCCATTAGTTTATCACCGTCATTACTGGACGATGCTCTTTGTAAAGCTGACTGAGTGTCCATTAAAGTTGTCTATATGAATTATAAAATTTCTGTGATTACCTCAATAAAATATACGCACATTCTTCTTCTAAACAAAATGAAGGCTCATGTCGATGTACATATTAACTCTCAACTGTTATAAAATAAACAATTACCTTATCTTTTTTCTTTAATTATAATAACTAAAGGAAGCTAGAGCAATCAGCAACCTATTACTAAACACCTCTAAGCAGCTGATTACCCTTCATTGACATGATAAGTCATTTTCTATTTCTTTTAAGATGAAGAAAATTGAAGTCTCAAAACAGCTTTGATAACAAGCTGGGACAGCTCTTTTTGCTCTCTTCAAAATATGAGAAGTCATCCAGCCCAAGACTTGGGTTAAACCCCTATAAAATAGCTATAAGTCTAAAGCTATCAGGAAATTAATTACAAAACCAGAACAATTTGGCTGATGACGGAGAGTTTGATCGGTGATTTGATCAAAATCGCGGAAAAAATCGAGAGGATCGTTTAATTCCGGCAAGGTGGACACCGAAGAAAGCGTTCGTTGGAAAGAGGTTTGGAGCTCGGTTCCTTTTGATTCTTGGCAATGAGGTTGGCATAAGCTGTTGAAGTATCCATTCTTCGAGAAGGAATTCGTTCTTTCCATGGAGAGGCCTCGCGGATATACATCCTTCGTCTCAGGAGCCTTTTCGAGAGTAGAATTTATGGAGAGTTGACTTTCGATGCTCCCTAGAGCCACTGAGTCAATCAGCTCTTTGATTTGATGACGGCCGTGGATCCTGGCGACCTGATTCACGACCTTCTTGAGAAAATGTTCATTTTGTCTAGTTTAAGATTAGCGATGAGGATCCTGAGTAATTTAGGCTGTTACTTCTTCTTTCTACACTGCTGTTGAAGATTTTCGTTTTCGCTGGTAAGAGTCTTCAGCATCTGCTCCAAGCTTTCGATTTTCTCCGACATTTCTTCATGCAGTCTTTTCAGAGACATATTCTATCGTTTGTTAGGCCTATCCTTTCTAAATTTAGCAATTTACCTCGTCGACCACCTCATCGTATTCGCTCTCATGGTAATTAACACCTTCAAACTTAAGACAGCTTTTGTCCTCCTGACTTGCATTGCTTGACTTTCTTTTAACGTATTTCAGGAGATCCCTATCGAATTGTTAGCTACAGTTATAAATACCTTCTTTACGGCCTCCCTCTGAGAAACATAGCATGAGCGAAGGCGTTTTCGTAAGGATAACGCTTCTTCTTACGGAAGCTATAGAGATTCAACTGTTGGTTGTAAATTAGCATCTGAGTGAGTGACCAGTATTACTTGTCTAACGAACGAAGCGTAGTTGTTGTGTTTAAAATACAGCGGGAGCAAATCGTCTGCGAATTCCTCGGGCTTATTGATAATCAATACCCGTCCGTCTTCGCTCCAGCTGATGTATTCTTTGTAATTTTTGTTCTCAAGAATTTGGTATAAAATTTTCAAGAACTTCGGGATCCTTTCGGACTCCTGGCTCAACTTTTGAGGACTTTCTTTGGTAGATCGGTCCATTCTTGAATTGTCTTTGCTAGCTGGGAAGGATCGCTTATAACTTCTTCGATTTGCGAATTTCAGTATATAAGAGCTGTACTCAAGCTTTACGTTATATAGTCAAATACATCTACTGAATTAGGATTCTCTTCTAAATTATCTGGCATTTTGGACCATATCAACAAAATTTAGGTAGTTTTGAAATAGGTTAATATTGGAAATATACCTTATTTAATTCACTGCTTGAGGTTTAAAAAACAACATTGCACAACAATTTTTTAATAACAGGAAATTCCAGTATGTGTTCTTTAATTCAACTCTCCAAAGGAAGCAATATCGCGAATAAAAACTTAAATTAAGGTATTTAGACTTTGAATAGTATTAATTAAGTACCTATCTGCCTGTACGACACTAGTAGAATGAAGAGAATGAGAACGGGATTCCTTATATGATTATTTCTAGAAGACTCAATTTTTCGAAGATGTCTTGTTATAATGGAATATTATTAGTTCTTTTTGGAAGATAGATTAATTCTATGGTTAATTAAACATCGTCGGTATGAGTCGGTATGAGTGTTACCGAAAGTAAGTAATCAAAAGAGAAACCCTTCGGATGATTTTTCTTCCTAAAAACATATGCAAAAACATGATTGGTAAGCATATAGACCTTATTCCAAAATGGAAGTTGTCTCCCATTTTAGATAAATTAGATTGTAACATATTAAACTTATCTCGAGTTACCTACAAAAACGCAGCCACCCGCCACCCTCTCATTATCGAGGTAGAAAATTTTCGAACTAAAAGCTTTATCGCATAGCGATTAATGCTAAATTATTATTTTTCGAATTGAAGCTCCTGGGATTACAAAATTAAAGAAATCCTTTCGCGTGGGTCTTCTGTTACATTCATATACATAATTTTGTCTTTAGAGATTAGTCTATCTATCAGTCGACTAAGCCTCAGAATAGCACATTTTTAGCAGAATAGAAGGTTACGAAGTATTAACCTGAGCTTAATGGCCTTCTTGGTCGACAATATTTAAAGAACTATAAATCATTCATGATGTTGAAAGTATTAGAGAAGATTGTTATTTTTTCAAGCAAAAGGCATTGCCAGTATCTTACAGCTCCTCTATTCAAAATTTCGCCTGAAATAATAGCCTCGGATGGAAAAAATCAAAAACACATATTCGTTGTCTCTAATCGAATCAGTTTTTCGAATTTTCCACTTGAACTCATGCTCCTCCTTTTGATTTAGAATATCTACTTCAATCTTAAAAGAAAAGAAACTTTTGCTCCATTCTCGTATTTGTTGGCTCCTACCTGGCACGCAATCATCAATCCTTGCGTAGAATATTCAGGTGGTATCCACATAGCCAGCTACCGCTCTCTATCTATCTCTGATCTAAAACTCAGCTCAACAACTCACCATGGTCAGATAAACTTTGCTGGTTTTCAAGGAGTTTCCTCTATTGCTCTCATCAAACAAGTGATTGCCATTTACAAATAAGTATCACTCAGTGAGGCTAAACTCCATAACAAAATTCAAAATATATCGTAGGGTAGTTATAATCAGCTCTCTCAATATGCCAAGAAGACATTTCTCTCTGTTTCAGAGCAGTTCTCTCTAACCAATCCACTGAGGAGGACTATTCCCTCCGCTTCTTTTGCTTTAACGGTCAGATGTATGAAATTCTAATCAGTCAGTGCATTTCTTCGAAAAGAACATATGTGAATCACGCTATTCTCCAGAAAATGCTTATCTCCAAGCTTTCTAAACTGTGAGGTAAGGCTTCTAAACACTTGCAATGAAGCTGAAAAAGCTATTTTCATATAGATTCTCCTTGCATACCTCATCAGATGATATCAGATGAATAGATCTTAGCTTTACTCATTCATTTCGCCTCATCTTAATTTCTAACAACATGGTCGAGGCAAATCTCTTAGAATAGCACTCTATCGCTAAATTTAACCATCCTTCCTCAATCACGAGTCGATTTGGATAGATAAGCATAGACAAGATAGCAATAAGCATCTTAAATTTAAGAGTTTGATCCTCTTGAAATTCAAGCTAACCGAGGTGATCCAAAATCTTCGATTTCGATCAATTTTATTTGGAACACGGAAAATTCTCTCATCGATTTTCGAACATTCCAATTTCAGTAGTAGCTACCAAAGATCACTCTTACGTTCGAAAGCATTTCTTTATTCAATACAATTAAGTACTCAGGCACTTTAATCTATTTGCATTAAAATATGACAGAAATGTGCCTGCTTTACTGAACTAAGAGTCTCGGTAAAATACTTATTAAACTCATATTTTATAATAATTTTCTCCAAATTCCAACGAAGCATCATCGACATTCTTTACACATATCGTCCTTTATCCAGGAAATGAACGACACTATGAAGTTTCAAGATAAAATCCTACAATCGAAACAACAATCATCAGAACGAGTCCCGAAATTCGTTTCTACCATTTATCAAATGATAGAAGTACTGAACAAATTCCGAAATTTCTCTAAAAAATTCAAAGGATCCGAGGTATCAAGAGTATGTGGGCTGGAGCCAAGACGGCTGTGCTATGCTTATTAAAAAGCCCATCGAATTCGCCGAATACGTTCTGCCGGTGTTTTTCAAGCACAATAATTTTTCTTCTTTCGTCCGCCAGGTTATTGCATCTCAATTCTCTCATGCTCATGCCTTCTTATCTATCCCAGCTCAACCTCTATTGCTTCAGAAAGAAGAAGCACTATCCTTACGATAACGCTTTTGTACATGGGATGTTTAAGCGAGGTCAAATGTAACATTCAAAGAATTGTAGTCCGTTTATAACCCTCAAACACTAGAGGCTTATTGGGATATATCAAGCGCAAAGGCAACGATAAATACTCAGAGTATCCACCAGAGGCTGCGAGATTCGCTGCAACTGGTGTTCGGGAGGGAGCAGCTGCTTATGAAGAGATCATCCGGCAGGTATAAATAAATCACTTTGGCGAATAGAATGCTAAAAAATCTGACGCTAGAACACCTATTTGAAAAAAATACATAATGACCTGATCGAGTACGTCCGAAGTATTGAGGACAAAGTCGAAGATCTCGCCAAAACTAATGAGATGCTCCAAGTTCAGTATAATAAAAAGAAGTAAGCTAGCTACATTGATTTTGAATAACAGAGGACGCCAGGCAAAACGAAGAGTTATTGAAAAATGTGTTGAAGAAATTTGAAGTGGTCCAGGGAGAGACTGCTATCAAAAGCATCGTTCGAACAGTGCTTCTCAATAACCAAGCTGACCCTCTCTCAGAGTTAGACCCTCCGACTCTCTCGAAGAGAACCACTGAGTCAGAGCCAAAAATGCCTTATGAGCAGAATATATGCATATCTTGCAGGGTCCAGAGCGATCAAACAGCTACTAGTACTTCGCTTTTACTCAAAGATACTGAACGAATCAACCGGATGGAGGCTGAACCGACAAGGTCTGAGGTCGAAAAATCATCTGAGAATGTAAATTTTTAATGTCTGATAGAAATATTTATTTGAACACTCCAGAACAATTTGGTCAAAGAAGATTCAAGCCATGCAAATCAAGCTTAAGAAACTGAAGTCAATGTTTTAGTATATAGGCGTTAGCCTCAACGATTTCACCGTGACAGAACTCTCAAAATCTTTGCGATTGAGTTCAATGGAAGTAGAAATTTTTTTTGAGGGTATTTATAGTATCGGATGTAATTGCGTTTCCAAGTTTACAATGAGTGAGTGTTTAGATCGCGGTTAATTTCTTTATGGAAGTAATTAGTTATAGGGTGACACAAGGCGACTTCCGGTTTTTATATTTATGATGTCAAAATTCAGTTATCGAGATCTGTTGAGTTGATCTGAATTTTTAAAGCAAGACTAGCCTCCCAAAAATATTTTCAGAGTTTCTGATTTAGAAGAAATCCAAAGATTGTATGGTATAGTAGTTAAAATTACAAATTTTTTGAGTCTCGTCGCGATTCATTCCTTTCGAAGAATTAGCACGTTGTCATCTGATCATGAAAGAACACATATGAGATGTTTTTCAAATCAGAAATAAGCCTAAACATTGGTTTCCGTCCCAAGTGCTCTCTCTTAATGAGAGATTTCACTAAAACAATACAATAGTGAACAGCTTCTGTCTTTCTCAACCTTCGCTCCCATATTTTGGTTCCCAGTTGGTGTTTTGACTAAGAAAACGATAACAATTACCTTAAGTCGAATAACGATGTGGATTCGTGTTCGATTAATCAAATTGTTTGCTCTGTTAATTTATTTAGCTTTAATTATGCCTGATTTTGTTTGTAAAAAAATCTTTAAACTCGCCGCGTTTTATTAAGCTCAGTCACCTCCAAAATAAAATCTCGCAGCCCAAAAAAAATGAACGCATTTGAATCTCTCAAAATCCCAAGTCCTAGAAGCTTGTATAGCATGTCCATCCAAACTACCCCTCGAAAACAACAGTCGTATGAGTCTTCAACTTCAGGTCCCTACATAACTGCTATCAGATCAACACTAAGTGCAAACTTATCCGAATATTGTGAATCAAAATTCAACCTTCACTCTCCTTCAAATGAATACAAATTCGGCCCTAGGTCGAAAGGCGAAAAACTATCCAAAGCTTCTTTAGAAACTCCTTTATTAAAAAATCCTGGTTCAAATCACTCTCTTGTCGAAATAGAGAGACAGAATAGTAACAAAAATTCAAGTCCACTACTAAGCAAAATGGATTCCACAACCAAATCGAAGAAAATGTTACATTCTAATGAAAATGACTTGAAACCGAAATATCATCCTTCTTTGAGAGCTCTTCCGACATTGTTGAAGGAAGTTTTCAAAGAATCCACTCGCCCAAATGAGAAATATTCAAAAGGTGGCTCAATTCAGCATATCCAACATAAAAGCCTAAAATCGATATCGAAAATTCCACCATTGACATTGAACTCTGTTTCACTGCCTAAAGCAGATGCAATTGACCACCAGCCTTTATCAAAAACTCAAAATGACATTCACTATAAATTAATCAGATCCAAGTCCCATGCTTCCATCCTCGCAATTTCGAAACATGATTCAGCCATTCTCGGATCCGCTAGCAACGCTAATGGTCAAAGGCAATTGGAATTATCGCCGAGAGTCCAAACATCCAGAGAACATTACCTTTTACCTAATACCGCCTATCTGCGCAATCCTTATGTTCCAGCAAGGTATCAAGAACTCAATAACACATTGACAGTTACCCATCGCTCTGCTTCTGATACGCTGTATTATGAAAATCACGCTCAAAACATTTCAGGTCGGGCTACAGACCGCGTGAAGATGTATCAAGGACATATGAGCGGTTCGCTTGGAAGTTATCGGCAAAAAATGAACGAGAACTTTGAGAACCGATTCGGCTCGCAGCAATTGAAGAAACTTCATGATAAAAAAGGGAGTGCCGGTAACGAATACGGTTTCTCCGGCTTCGCTTATGACGAAGACCAGGAACTGGGAGAAGTTTACCAACTCTTAGGTAAACATAACTCAGTTTCTCCGGGACAAGGAGAAAAAAGTGCCAAGAGCACTTCAAAACCAAGATTAAACACTTTGCAAAACTTTAGTAGTGAAGATAATTTGCTGAGAGGTAGAAGAGGAGAAGGTGTAAGATTCCAAAGACCAGTTGTTGCTGGGCTCCCAGATCACGCGAAATTAAAGCTGCCTGGATCATTCGACAAAAAGAATTTCATTAGGAGAGGGCAGAAAAAGAAGATGTTGTATAATCCTTTCATTGCGAAAAACAAGACTGATGAGCTATCATTCAACAAAGAAGAAGAAGCTTTAAGGACGCTAATAACCCTTAACCCGAAAATGGGGCCGATTCTGCCTCCGCAGAATCCACTTTTTAAAACTCCAGCTAAGAATCAAACTATGCAAGAGATCATAGTCGATAGCTTACACCTCAGACTCTTTCGTCCTCGCAAGTTGAACTTCAAAATCATAAGGATGAGGCTTATTGAGGCTCTGCGGTATATGAAGCTGCTTAAACTGACGCCAAGAGATGTAAAATGCTCATTATAATTCGAGTTAATTAATGATATTTGCTTGTAGTTCATTGATCGTCAAATTTTCAGCTCTATGCCATATCAAAAGAAGAACTCGAAAGAGCTTATCGATGCTTGTAAGATTGGAAATCAGGAGAAAGTCTCTGACCTTTTGAAATCTAACAGATTTTTAGTCTACGATTATGATCACGTAATTTGACTAATTTTTCTGGAGCGAGTTACTATCAATTTGACATTAGGCACATATGACTTCATTGCATTGGGCGGTCAAACGAAATCATTTCAAAATTGTTGAAATTCTCATTTACTATGGTGCAGATCTTAATGCTCATGATTTGGTAACAAATTCAACTAATTATTTACTTACTTGACAATTCCAGATCGGAAGGACTCCACTCTACTTCGCGCTTGAGAATAACCAGATAAATGTCTTGAAAGTAAGAAATTTCATTGCATAGTGCTGACATTTTTCGAAAAAAGTTGTTGCTTTATTCTTTTTGTGACCCTTGGTCAACTGAAGAGTGTAACTATCAAGAACTCGAGATGGATAAACCGCTTGCACGATATTATCTGAGCAAATGTCGTCAGGTACTTATATTTTGCAGGTTAAGTCTAGTATTGTGATAATGTGGATGAATAGATTCATATTTTAATGATGATGACACCAGCCCGGCTAAGAGATTCACTCTGGAAACATCAAAGCATGAATCTTATCCTCGACCCTGAACGTCTGCGTCGTTACGACGGAAATACGATGAATAATTGAAACAAATGCGGGTTACATTTGTAACCTTTGGTTCCTCCAATTTATTCGTCTGAATCAAGGCTACTACTGTGCATTTATTTGTGCAACAAATTACTTTGTTTTACAGAAGTCCATTTGATATTTCTATGAACAGTTAGCTGTCTGCTTGAAAGTATTGCATTCATTGAATTTTAGGAAAAATGAATAAAACAAACACACGATATCTCGCATCATTTGCTAACAACGATAAATTTTGCTGCTATTTCATTTCGAGTCATTCAAACACAGAGGTAGAATGCAAGTGGTAGTTTTGTTGGGTCTTGTTTTCAAGAAAAATAAGGAGAAAGGCCTTCAAACCTTTTAACGAGGACTATTAAATAACTCAACAATCATTCGTCTTGAAAGTCTTGCCGGTGAATTCAGATCAACCAGGTACTTTTGGGAGACTTGCTGAAATTAGAATTTATACTCGCAGATCGATCCTGAACCAATTTGAATACCGGAGTAAACTTTTAAAGCAAGATTAATCAATAAATTTTTTTGTGTCATGTTAAAATTTGCCGTGCTACTCGCACTCTCGCTCGCTGCCAGCGCTCTCATTATTCCAGCCACCGATAGCAGAATCTATCACACTGAGCACAACTGGTACGCGGATCCCTCAGGTTACCTTGAAACTGCAAACCCAGGCGCTTATATCAAAATTTCATTCAACGGATCCTCAATCGGCATCATTCTCGACAAATCCTTACTGAGTCAACCTTTCTGCACTCTCGCTTGGTCCATCGACGATGGCCCTGAACAAAATATCGTTTTACCCATCGGATCAGACTACATTCAACTGGCTTCTGGTCTGATAACCAACAGAACCATCCCGAGACATTCTCTCTTCATCTTCGTAAAGAACAGCGAATTCAACGATCGCTGGAACAACCCTGACCAACGCGTAAAACTCATGAACATTGTCATTGACGAGAACGCGACCCTCTTTACCCCTCAACTGGCTTCAAAGAGGTTGTTAGCCTATTGGGATTCCATTGGTGAAGGCTTCTATACCATTGGAAACACAACCCTTTTAACATCGAACGACGCTCATGTTACTTGGGCTTTCGCATTAGCGCTTGCTTTGGATGCTGAACTCTCCTTGGTTGCTTGGAGCGGTCAAGGGTACACTGTCGGAGGTAGCGGAAACATCCCTCCGCTATGGAGCAGCAAAGGAAGAGCAAATGATTCGACTTGGAAATGGATTAGTTCGCAACATCCTCGTACCTTTGAGACCTGCCCTGATTACATTATTAATGGCCACGGTACCAATGATTATGTGAAAGGCAGCTATGCAGATCTTGTGACTAACTATGCTATCGGATGGCTCACAGATATGCGCAAAACCTGCCCACAAAGTCGCATTTTCTTGACCGTTCCTTTTGGGCAATTCTTTGAGAAAGCCATTCGCTTTGCTTTCCTGGCTTACAGAAATAGATCACATGATAAATTAACTGCACTTATTGCGCTGGGAAAAGACGCAAGTGCTGGTTTAAAGTTGCAAGGACCTTCGTTTACTTCAGTTGATGGAGTACATCCTTATGCTTGGAGAAGCTCTCAGTTGGGTTCAATGCTCGCTGTGAAGATTGCGAATATTCTTAATCAGAGTACCACGAACACCACATTAGTGATGTAGTGTGATTTGTGTGCAACATTTAAAAGCACTCAGGCTTGAAAAAGTATGAATGTGATGTCAGATACATAAAATGCATAATTGCGCATTGAGAAGTAGAAAGCTCTTGATGATATTTATCCAACATGATAAATTTGAAGAGAACGCAATAAAACCAATATTTTAACGCTACGTTGAATACCTCGAGAAAATGATCAATTAAAGTCTTTTACAGGCAGTCGGTTGATGCAAATTCCCTCAAAATTGGCGCATGTAAAACTCACTGTTTTGAATTTCAATGATATGAGTTAGCTTTTGCAGCGCTTTTCATTGAAATAAGAGCAATAAGCCTTCTAAAGGCAATTTTAGGGGGTTTTGTTCTCAGAAGAGACGTAACCTGAGTCAAAAATATGTTGAGATTAGATGGCCAATCCAAATTCTACCCCGATTACATCGAGAGTATCTGGAGGCATAGCCAACCGAAATTAAAAATTAAATAAAATAAAAGCACCCTTAGTGAATTCTCAACCATGCAACGATTTGCCATATTACTTATGCTCTCTCTAACTGTGAGAGCTCTGGTCATCCCAGCCACTGACAGCAGAATCTATC
>ENA-UOTX01001086-UOTX01001086.1-compost-metagenome-genome-assembly--contig:-NODE-1086-length-22891-cov-14.448234_pt1 | contig 22891 bp, 13 predicted proteins | sample MGYA00238143_ERZ746982 | MGnify/ENA primary metagenome ERZ746982 (study PRJEB28758, sample SAMN06268862) | compost metagenome | isolation source: single cell | place: USA: California, Emeryville, Joint... | reverse complement strand
CAAAAACCCTGATTTAATGCGTATTTCACTCAAATGTTGCAGTTATCATCTTGCGAATCCTCTTTTGTTAAATTTGTTAAGTAGACCAATCAAAAGGTCCCAAGTGTGCTCTAAATAATTTCGCTCTTAAAATTATCCACTATTTCCAAAACAGTAACTTTTTTTTTTCTCAATATTTACTATCAAGGTTACCGAAATTCTACTATATTCTACGCACTAAATTCCAGGAGTCCAGCTATACTGACACTCAAAAAAAGAAAAAATGAGACTAAAATTTGAGCGGTCTTGTGGGAAAAGTGGCACTTTATCCAAAGCTTACTAGTTAAGCATCTGCAAAACTATCGATATATTCCGACTTCTCTTAGTCACTATTATTTCCTTCAATAATGAATTAAGGCCAGAGAAAGAAGGTCTAATCTCAAATTGTTTGAATATTTCCTTCACATATTCAGTAATTAGATGATCAAAACATATGCATAGCTAATTTCTCACAAGTACTCTTAGCTGGGCCAATGATATACTTAATGAGTTAATGGCTCTACACTATTTATCTCATAATCTAATAATTTGCTTATGAGGAAGAGCTGAACAGCTTAGTAATTATCATTATCGCTGGATTATTTGGGTTTAAATACTTGCATGAGCTCAATAATTGAATCTTTCAAAGAGAGTTTCGAGTTATCAATCTACCTATCGGGATGAAAAATTGGAAATTAGTCAGTTTGGTCCTGACGGGGACGATTCTCTTATCATTTTCATTGCTTGTAAGCGCTCATTGTTCCAAAAATCGCCAAATCATATACCCCGAGATATTTGCTCCCGGCTTCATTAATAGTGGAGGGTGGTTCATAGATCATAAAGGTCAGATTTATGGCTATTTGCCTTCTGGCAGCGGAAGTTACATTTGGCCAAGCAATTACATCGATTCGTGGGGAGGCGGTGACCGAAGTAGTGGAGGAGGAAGAGGCGGCGGTGGTGGTGGCGGTAGAGGTGAGGAGGTGGCCGAGGAGCAGGCGGCGATCGTAGTGGCGGTGGAAATCGACCCAGACCACAGCCTAGGCCACGACCTCAACCTCAGTCTTACTACCCTGATAATAGTGGAGGCGGTAACTATTACCCTAACGATGGCCGTCGCAATAGGGAAAGCTGCAACACCCGTGACGCTCATATCTGGGCGATCCCAGACAATAGTCAGTGCACCGACACCTTCCAATTCTCATGCGTTTGCTTAAATGACGGACTTTGTGCAACTGCAAACAACACGAATTGGTGTGAAGCCGACCAAGATAACAGAGTTTACAGTGTTAGGGAAGGTTACCTATGCGATGCTTGCTAGTTATTTATTCTCTGAACGATTAATACCTAACTAAGGAGCTCCGAAATCAGCAATAATTCAGTGAATCAACTTATATTTTAAGCTAAATCGATGAGTCAATCTTCTTGTTCTTAAGCGCAAGCCTACATATATATATAATATTTACTTTTCAGAGAACTACATTTCGAGTGCTGCATTTGTTCCTTTTCGCTATAACCTACATTATTGGCTCAGTCAGAGTTAGTTGTAAGCCAAAGCAAAAATCCAGAAAATTTAGGTCGTAGATTTGCTTTCTCTTTCATATGGAATCTCATGAAAAATTATTTATGTTGACAGTGGAATGTACCCAATATGAAGGCATCCCTGTCTAGTTGGGAAAACAGTCTTCTGGTAACACCTTTTTTCGTGAACAGTGATTTTTAATTATATTTGTCTGTGACCACTGACATCGAATTTCTTGATTTAACTGATTGGAAATGTTGATTCCAAAAAGTCTGTCACGAAAAGCTGAAATATTCGTCACATGCCATTGTAAAAAAAATCCAGTTCAGCCAAAAATAACTATGGCTCCGACTGCAGCTGCTGTTTTTTATGAGCAATTTGTCCCTTAAGCAGACTAATTAGATCAAGGAACAAGGGGTTCTCATACTAATTAAATTCGAATATCTAGAACAAACAGTAATCAACTCTTCTTAATATATTCTGAGAAGTAATCTTCACGCAAGTAGATCAGTTGTAAGCTATCGCAGAGTGGACAACATTTAAATTTACACGATATTCAGTATTTTCTTGCACTCTAATCTCCTTTCAGGTCTAAAGCAACTGTACTATTCAGTATATATCATTAATTCTCGAAAGGAATTGTGCTATTAATATAGATGGGACATCTTAAATGATATAGCATAATATATAGATTTATTTTTACAGATCAATCGTCATGAAGACCTGGAGTTTTATCGGTTTAGTCCTGGTTGCGACTATTCTCTTATCGCTTTCATTGATAACGAATGCTCTAAGTTCCAAGAGCCGCCAAGCAATAGTTCCTGAGATATACAAGCCAACCTTTATCACTGATGGTAAGTTCTTCGCCCCGAGAAAGAAGGACGGCCTGAAAAAAAACTTCAGGTTAAGACATCATTGTTAAGTCATGAAAACTGCTGGGTGCTCGTTTTTCGTAGTCTTCACAGTCAAGATGATTGCACCAACAATTCCCAATCCTCATGGAAATATTTTATGACCATCTTTATTAGTTGTTTAATACAGTGATAACTCAATGAAGCCATTTATATTTTCCGTTAATGCCATACATATATAATCCATTTTTGAGTATAGGCCTAAATACCATAATATACATGAAATTCATTGTTGAGAATTAGATTTTTGAATACTACATTTGAACTCTCTGATTAAGGTGCCTATTAATACAGGAAAATGTACTTCTACCCATCGTGCAAATAACAAGGACCTAACCTAATATAATTTAAGCTTCCTCACAGAGTGTAAAAAGCTTCTAGAGAATCAAATTAGTTTTTTCATTCATTTTATAGATTATCAAAGCCTTTCAATTTCAAGACAAACTCAATGTGAATTCGAGAAGAAACTCGTAAAAGTTACTACATGATCTATAATTCTGTGGGAATACCAATGCTTATTGCTGAAAATTCAGGGCAAAGAGTCCTTGGGCCTCATTGCTCCTTGGAAGTCCCCTTACAGCTTATTCAAATAGCTTGCTGGAATTAATTTCTTTTTCGAAATTAAACTTTGACATATGGATTCAAATTCAGTAGATTTTCGATGAATCAGCTTTTTGACTGTTTGGAACAACTGACTTTGAATGTTTTGGTTTAATTCAGACAGTAACACAAGGATTCCAAATTGTTTGGATTCCCACAAATTTGAGACCAAAAGCAAGCTATCTCCCACTATGAAGACTCGAAACTTAATTGGTTTACTCCTCATTGGAGCTTTCATTTTCTCTTACTTATTAATTGGAAGTGCGAGTCATCTGAAGAACCACCACCTAAATTCATCTCTCAATTCATTACCAGAATCTCACAATAGCAGCCAGCTTAGTCGAAATAAAAACAGTGCTAGCATTAACAGTGGAAGCACTCACAATCCAACGACGAATATTAGCAATCAACATGAAAGTTCTAATCATAATGGAAATGATGGAGTTAATAATCAACTGAATAAAAGCAGTGGTCGCAGCCGCAATAAAGGAAACTGCAACCAATATCAAGCTCATATTTGCGCCTATCCCCACATAAACAACGTGAATCAGAACTGCACGATGACTTACCCATTATCATGTGTCTGTTTTTCGAATAAGACTTGCGAAACTGTAAATTCTACAAACTGGTGTGAAGAATGCAAAAATAACAGAGTTGCGAGTGTAAAAGAAGGCTATCCATGTGAAACCCAATGCTAAGCGAATCTTCGCAGAAAATCATTTAATTTCTATGAATAATCAATGGCTTGTGTCAACATTTAATTCGATGTAAAATGATATTTTCAACTAATACTACGACTCCACTTCCGTTTTTAAGTCCAGCTTATGCATGTATATATAGCTACTATACTGAACTTCAAAAAATATAAATTTCGAATGATATCGCTTTCCTTTCGAACAGAACTTTCAAATTCATCTTGGTAATTCTGCACTCTCAGCATTTCAGCATACAGAAAGTCAAAGCGAGCTATTGTTAAATTGTATAAGCCAGCAGACTCTGCCTTTAAGAATCAACCAACTAGAAATATTTCCCTAATCTTTTGGCAACAATTTGTTCTCATTCTTAGAAAATATTTTTGTTAAGTTGTAAATAAGGCATAATTCATCTACTATCATTTTCAAAGGAGACAAAGTTAATCTATTCAATTTTTCAGATCAAAAGGTTCATCCTAAACTCTTATTGATTTACTAACATTCAGCGTTCTTCCCAAATGTAAGTGAGATCACATTAGGCAACAAATTAAAAATCATTTCCGCTGAGTTATACATCCAAATCCTCATCTTCATCTTGTTCAGGGTCAATAATTTCTTCATCACTGTTTTCTGCCTCTTCACCCAATTGTTTTGCCTTTATATGATCTTTCCAGACAATATTTTGATCTAAAAATAGCAAAATTGCATTAGAATCTCCTATCTGGCACTTTTGAATATCTCATACCTTGCATTTTCATGAAAGGAAGCGTTGTCTGATCCTTGATCGCTTTTTGCTTGTCACTTGTCTCGATGTTGAATGAAGTCCCAAACATCTTATTTAAATCTTGTCTTTCAATCTATTATATTTTTCCTCAGATCCACGAGCGAAAAAATGAAATCACCTTCTTCGGAGCCTCTGTATCTGTCTTGAATTTCTGGAACTCAACAGCATTGTAATTCGTGCGCTTAATAAATACTCTGAAATGCTAGCCACAATAACCATTAAGGAGCAATTCACACAATTTCCCTTTACCTCATGAGATGAATAACCACCTTTTTTGGAAATTATCATAGTAACAACAGCCTCCAATAGTTCTTTGGTCTCAGCGGAATCCCTGAGCACCACTTTGCAGTTGGTTATAGCGTTAATAGCCTTCTGAAGCTTTTCACCGTATGTTGACGTACAAGTAAGGAAATAAAGAAGTCCTAAATGGTTTTTCTAAGCAAAAGAACTTTGAGTGAAAGATTACTCAGATTTTCTAATTCTTCAGTCAGTTTCAATAGGAATCTCGTAATTGCCTCCTCTTTAAGATAGCAGCTGAGCACGTCCAGTCCGTGGACATAAAGAACAAGAGGGTATTTTGTGTGTTTGACGTCTGAGAATGAAATAATGTGATAATTCAATGAAATGTACCATTGAAAAGTACTTTTGTCATAAAATTCCAGCACTTTGTTGAAGATATCACCGATTTGCTTCTCAATGTTATCGGAATTTTTCTTCAGCTCTGGTATATCCTCAAGCGTATATCCATATTCGAGAACAAAGTGCAGCGGATCGGCTTTTACGACTTCTTTATTGACTGGTTTGAGGTCCGGGTGGTTTTCGTAGAGAAAACGCTTACTCTTCGCAATGTCGAAGTTCAACAGCAATACTATTCTAAATAAATATGGTAAATAGTTCATGTTGGGAACCTGTCTTTTCCTTTAGAATTTTCCACGTAAGAGAAGTTCACGAGCGTTTTAGCCAGCAAAAGGTGCTGAAACTCAGTCTCGACCGTCGTGACAACGAGGTCCTTCATGACTGGGAAGTTGCCTTTGAGATAGTTGTTGATTTGAGTCATGGTTGGAGCCAGTCTCTGTGATGATATTTTGCGAAATAAAGATAAATTACTGAGAAGAGCAAAAAACCGAATTTTGTTTTCTGATTAGCCAATCAGTTTGTAGAGAGGCTTCTGAGAAAGGAAATATTGGCAAATGCAGTACAAACTGTAGATTCAAAGGACTGATTGTTGTTCTAAGGATTTAAAGTCGAACAGTCTCCATAATCAGTTAAAATTTGTAAACAATTCCATGGTAAACTGAAGACAATGATTTCAATGAAAATCTATAAGGAATCTCAGATAGAAGCTTATTTGTGGAGTTTAATGAATAGTTAAGCTAAGTTTTAACCTCATCAATCGTTAACATCTATACATAAATCTCTCACTCATTGAAATTTCTTTTTAATATGTAGATCGATAGAGTCAATATACCTATAACACATGCATTAATTCAAACAATCTTCATTATCATCACAAAATAACCTATTATTAAGGTGATCGAAAAAACAAACCATATGCCTCAGTATTATTCATCACATCCTTTTTTCTTTTATCTCTGCCACGTGCAGCCAGCGCGGATTTCATACTCTCAATCTCATATTCATCAAAGAAGTACTTCCTTGTATGGTTCTTCGGTGTCCAGTGCTGAACATTTTTCCTTATTCCTTTCTTATTGATCAGTACGATCTTTTGAATTTTAAAAGGATCGCGGATCGTCCTCTCGAGCACGCTTCTTTTCTCTTTCGGAGTTTTGATACTCGCCTCCAGGAGTTCAAACTCCTTCGAAGGCTCGTCCAAGGACAATTCCCGCTTGAAGACGAACGAATTAATAGATTTAGCTCTAATACTGTTATTCAGAGGAGGAGGGAGGAAATAAGCGCTGAAATCTAAATGAAATCCGAGAGGAGTAGCACACTTAACCTTTTTGCTATCACTATACTCGCTTTTTGGGAGGTCCTCAATGATGCTGCAGTCATCAGATCGCTTTTCTTCCGACTCTTCTCTGCGTTTCCTAGAAGATGTAAGGTTATTTTCAGATTTAACCAGAGTTTTAGGCAGCTGTAAGCGGAACGACGGTGAATCACCCAGGTGGGTTAAAGAAGAGGATGTAGTCTTAGCCTCGGTGCTCGATCTCAGACTCGAGCGGACGGACGAAGGGGCGGTGCTTAGTTCTTGCGTCGGCTTGGAGAGATCGAAATCCGATTCGAAATAGCTGCGGCAGATCTCGCTACCGAGCGCGTATTCCGGATGTTTCGCAAGGAACATCCTATCAAGGTCTTTTCTGTATTGGTCAACGCCCCTCGTTCTTTCTTTTACAAAGACTTTCACCTCTTCTTTGGTAGGCGTCGCATCTGTCTTCTTCACGAAGCTGTGGAAGTGACTCATTGGCCAAATCTCTGTGCAGAACATCGATCCTTTTTGAAGTTTCGGTGTTTGTGTAGTCGTAGGTCTCAGCTTTGTTTCCGGTAGCTTGAGCTGCTGAACTGACCTTGAAGGCGCGAGAGGTCTTGGAGTTTCTGACCGTGGAGTCGATTCATTCCTTTTGATGTATTCAGATAGAACGAAATTACGGTTCCTTTGCTTTTGGAATTTGATCCGAGAGGGAGACTTGACCTCAGAGAGAAGCTCTGCTGGCATCACAGGCGTGAGTTTTTTCGCGTTCTCTAAACGCGATATAGGCCGATATGTTGAAAGCGCGGACATTTTATTCTGCGCGGCAAGACGAAACCTAAAGCAATTGTGGTATTAGACGAAACGAGTGATGTATGACTTATGGAGGAGGGCTTGAGGATTGCGACAAGGCGGAAAGCTGAAAAATATTCTTTTATTTGGTGAGGGTCACACTGACTTTTAAAGATTATCTGGATATTGATTCAGTATTCTCCCAACGGATATCAATTTACATCTAAAGAAATTCTAATTAGTTTTTTAAGAGGAGAACTAGCTTTCATCAGTATTTCAAAATCAGAATCGGTTTGATTTTCGAACTTCTTGATATTTTCCAATCCGTTATCAGTACTGCTGAGACACTCTAAAGCTTCGGCCTTCGTATTTTTAGACGATAACCAGTTTGTAATTTAATTTTTTTGAAGAAAAGCAAGATGATTTTCGATTACTCATTATGTTGATGGGAAAATGCTGCGCAGTGTAGTTTTTCAATTGAAATTTCTGCAAATAAAAAGTAATTACGTATGTCTTCTGAAGGAAGTATGTGTTTTAGGAGCAGATTCCTTTGTTAAAAATTCTGTTTCGAATTTCTGATTAATTGCGATTAAAATTTTAAACTGAGATTGAATCTAAGTCGCTGAAGGCGGCTAGCCTTGAAATCCTTTGCCTTTGAAGTACCCATTTCGCGAGGAGCCAATAGAATTAGAGAGCTCTATTACTAGATTCATGGCATCAGTAGTAAGTAGTCTGTTAATGAGGTATATCGAAAAGCATTACTTTGATTTCAACAAAGTTTCGGTAAATTTTGAGTTAATTTATCTTTCGCAAGCCATTCTCCGTGAAAATTTACTTGCTTATGTAATCTCTGAATATCTAAAGGCCAGCTTTCTAACTTAGAATAAGGGTAATTTAGGATTAAGGATTTGATTTTTTGAGTCAATACTCAAAGCGAACATAGCAAACAAAATATGGGATCAGGAATAAAAACTCTAACTTCGCACAATCCATTGGTAAATTCAAAAAGATCAGCGTTCAATGAGAGCAAAAAACGACATAACTTATTCAGCTGATTAGAAGTAAATAATCTCAAATGAAGGCGCAGAATGGCATTGATATTTTCCTTCTAATTGCAACTAAAGGATGAAATCTACTTGTGATTGCACAAGAGAACCAAAAGTCGTGATATGGCGAGGAAAAAAATAAAAAAAGAAGAGAGAAAACAAAAGAAAAGAAATAACTATGAATTTCGGATTCAGAAACTTAAGAAATGAAAATAAAATTTAAAAGCAAAAAGAACTCGTAAACACGTTTTGTTTATGATCGGATTCCCTCATATTCATTCTATGCTAACAAAGTCTCTCGCTGTCGAGTACCAAAAGATTGTTGATATACCACGAGTTGAAGGAGATTAAGACTATCTAACTTCATCACAAATAGTACTCAACCTGTACAGTAAAATTAATGGCTTATCTCGAGCAATAAAGGGGCAGGAGCATCTTAACCTCTTAGATGAAATCAATAATTCTTTCTTTTGGATTGTTGCTCAGAATTTGTCTCAAATCAGAATTTAAATAATTACGAGTTTGTTCTCAGGAAGCCATTCATTTTCATCGATTTCTTTTATACGATAAATGATCATCTAATCAAAATGGTCAGTGTAACCTCGAGACTTTAGCCATCCTTGAGCCTTTTGATGTACTTTTACTTCTTGAATTAAATTAGAACCAGAACCCAGATTTTCTGTATCACAGGAATTCTGCCGATTGATAACAATGCTCGGTGACTATCTCCACCTCTGCTCGTTTTCAAGCAAACAATCAAATTCAATTCTAGTGTCAGGAACCACGGGCAAATGCCTTACATTTTGTATTAGAGGCCGATTGCAGTTCGATTGCAGTTCGGGAAAGAGGTTTTTGCTAGGAGGTTATGAAAAAAAAGAGAGAGATCCTTTGAAAAAGGAGCTATCCTTGCTAATTTAAAATGATTCAAGTTTGGGGGTTTGACATTTTTATTTTGTACTCGTCAGAACAATTGTAGCTCAACCCGTGAAAAGTTTCTTCAGCAATAAATTTTTAAAGCATTTTTTGTTAATTCAAGACCAGAAATAAAATTTTATCGTTTCTGACGTATTTTGAAACCAGTTTTTCGCTATTCCTGATAGTTACTTCAAAAAATTCATCGTTCTTCGCGCTGAAGAAACGTTGATATGCCATGAATATACTGAGCCGAAATAGTCTTAAACTGCCATTGCAAACTATCTGCGTTTCTTTGCTTGATGAAATTTACCAGAGTTGCGATCCAACTTGCATAAAATTCTTCCAATTTTGTTTATTTGGACATCAAGTACTGGTTTGCAGTTTGAATTTGGCAATAAATTGAGATTATGCGATTTATTGGCTCGAATTTATTGTATTAATTTATCTAAATGTAGCGTCAGTGAGGTTCTGCGTATCAGAAATTTCTATAAATGAGGGATTTTTATAATTTAAGCAAATATGCTGAGGCTACAGTGCCCATTTGAAATACAAATTTACAAAAGCTCAATAATCATTTTTAAAAAAATTTGGTCTGCAAAATGTACTCGAGTGGGGTTTTTATGTTCCAGGAGAAACCTTGGATCTTTCTTGATAGCGATAAATCGCGAGAGATAAGAGAGCTCCCTTCAGGTTCCTTGTCGTTTCAGAAGCTACCTTCAAATTTTATGGAATTGGAATCCACCGGGACGCCCAGCTCTCAAGATTATGAGCAAGCAACAAGCTTAATCTCAGATCTTAGCTCAAAAAAGGTCACCAAAGCTGAGTCCTTCTATTCAAAGGACTCCCTGAAATTTTGCAGGAGACTTGCCCCGTCTTTCCTGAAACTACTCCAGACAAAAAGAAGCCTTTTTGTCGACAGCTTCCTCGAAAGCACCGTTGAAATCTTGAAAAAGCAGGGCCAAATACTCGAAGCCTCCATAGCGAATGAAGAGGAATTGAAAGTCTTCATTCGAGATCGAATTGATGCTGTTTGGAGAGGCTTCGCAAGAGACCTCTGCTGCTCTCAAAACAGGAAAATTTCGAAGATAACCAAGAAGAGCTGGGATGCAGTATTTACCTATGATGGCTTCTGGGAGGCTCTTATGGAAGAAGAGATGGAGTTAAGTAATAAATTCATTTCGAAAGAGACTTCTGCGATACAAGTCATGGCCAAACTATTGAAAAAGCTGATATTTTTCGTGAATCGTGGGATGGTGATCACCTTCCTCTTCTTGTTCAAAGCTCAAGACTGCGAGTTTCGAGACAGCATCAAAACTTTCGATAATTATCTGGTGTTGAGCTTGGTTCCAGAGGTGTTTGACTTTTATAACCACAAGCGAGGGGTCTTTGTAGACAGATGCTGTGGCGCTTGCAAAGTTTGCAAGTCTAAAGGAATAAATGAAATGGCACTCCTTACCATTCAAAAAGCTCAAAAAAGTGCTGAGGATTTTAAATCCTTATTATTTAATCTGCAGGTGAAACTGGGGTTAGAAGAAACGTTCAATCCTCTGGGCATTCTGCAATTTTTTGCTTTACAAGACGTCGCGTTTCTCAGAGAGACGATGTGAAAGTCCAGCTAAAATATAATGCTATCAATTTTTTAATAAAATACCTTTTTTTAAAATAATCACATTCAACATTAGTATTACATGCGAGACCAGAGAAGCTGTTGAAGGCTACCTTCGACAGCTTTATTGTTGCTTCTTTTTTATTTGCGCTCAAGTATTTGGGAATAGGAAGAAAGTTTAAGTATTGTTTAGAAATTGATATCTTCGTATTTAATCAAAAGTGATACTTCTAAATAGAACAAATTCTTCCTGAGACACACCCAAACATGGAAAAGAGAGGTTAGCAAGCATCGTAAAATTTCATTGGGTAACGCTCTATCCTATCGTTCAGATATACTAGTTTAGAAAAGGCCAAAGACGCGAACCTATTTATTCGAAAAAACCATAAATTTTCGTTTTTCCAAGTGCTCTTTGAGATCACGAAAATCTCTATTCATAGAATCTTGATAGAACGCGATGCAAATGAGGGGTAAGGGTTCTTAAACTTTCTTTGTAGTCGATTGGGAAATCGAAACTCACAACGCTTCTGGGTTCCGAATAATAAATTTTATTAAACTTTAAATAATTCTAAGATTGTAGAAGCTCCATAAATAAATTTTTATTGCTTGCGATGTGCTTTCAGAAACTTTCTAATAATCTAATTCCATAATAGTTGAGAAAACAAATTCCATTATAAAACGAGGAAGCCCAAAAGCTGCATGATATCGGATCGAAGTCTTGGTTGGCTGGGATGACTGGTTGCCTAAATATCGCATCTGTTTTGAGAATATGATAGGAGTTTATCAGCTGTTCGGTATAGACGCTGATAAAAATCCTTCGAATTCGATTTTCGATCAATTCATGTATTAGTTATAGAAACTTAGAATTTAAATTGACAATAAAACGCTTCGCAATGAGTTCTTGGCTGAAATTAATAGAATTAATTTATGTATGCACCCTCGTGTTTTTCCAGTTCGATCTCATGTAATCCTGAATTATTTGGATAATTCGATTTTTTCTGATTCACTCAATAATACTGCAGGTAGGTGCAAGAAATCTTTTTATATAAATTGTACAAAAGTTTTACAGATTGTAAAAGATTTCTTAATTTTGTAAATGAACTCTAATGGACTGACCCAAGAAACTCATCCAGATAAACCCTGGATCCTCTTTGAGAGCAAGAAGAAGCAAGATATGGGAGAACTTCCTCCAGATTCCTTTTCTTCTAAAATTTCATCCTCAAATTTTATGGAATTGGAATCCACCGGGACGCCCAGCTCTCAAGACTATGAACAAGCAACAAGTTTAATCTCAGATCTTAGCTCAAAAAAGGTCACCAAAGCTGAGTCCTTCTATTCAAAGGACTCCCTGAAATTTTGCAGGAGACTTGCCCCGTCTTTCCTGAAACTACTCCAGACAAAAAGAAGCCTTTTTGTCGACAGCTTCCTCGAAAGCACCGTTGAAATCTTGAAAAAGCAGGGCCAAATACTCGAAGCCTCCATAGCGAATGAAGAGGAATTGAAAGTCTTCATTCGAGATCGAATTGATGCTGTTTGGAGAGGCTTCGCAAGAGACCTCTGCTGCTCTCAAAACAGGAAAATTTCGAAGATAACCAAGAAGAGCTGGGATGCAGTATTTACCTATGATGGCTTCTGGGAGGCTCTTATGGAAGAAGAGATGGAGTTAAGTAATAAATTCATTTCGAAGGAGACTACTGCACTTCAAGTCATGGGTAGATTATTAAAAAAGATGATATTTTTCGTGAATCGTGGGATGGTGATAACCTTTCTCTTCTTATTCAAGGCTCAAGACTACGAATTTCGCGAAGGTATCAAAACCTTCGACAATTATCTGGTGTTGAGCTTGGTTCCAGAAGTGTTTGACTATTATAACCACAAGCGAGGAGTTTTTGTAGACAGATGCTGTCGTGCTTGCAAAGTTTGCAAGTCTAAAGGAGTAAATGAAATGGTACTACTTACCATTCAGAAAGCTCAACAAAATGTTGCGAATTTTAACGCGCTTTTATTTAACATGCAAATAAGCCCGAAGATAGAATTGCCATTCAATCCTCTGAGCATCTTGCATTTTTTTTCTGTACAAGATATCGAGTTTCTCAGAGAGACGATGTGAAAAGATGATTTGTGAAGAAAACTTTTTGAATAATTTTTTTACATCGTTATGTAATATCTGTTTCATTAACCAGGATAATAATAAATGATACTCTACTCAGCCGGAAGATATGACTGTCTTCCGACACTCATTTTTTGAGATATGTCTTACTTGTTTCTAAACTTTTAAACTCTAAGATTTTAACTCTTTAAAATTGATTTGAATTAAGTACATCCAAAATGTTTCCTCAATATTCTAATTAAAGCAAAAGCCATTAGTCCACCATTAATAGTTTCAAATTCTGAATCAGTCGATTGCTGGTTTCGCTGTTCTATTCTCCAATTATACAACGTAAGGATGATTTGAAGCTCAAATATAGTTTGATGATTTTCGATTAAGTGATATGGACTAAATTCGAGTATTTGTATGCGGATATAGACTTTATACATTAAAGATACCTCGTTTGTAGTTATCGGGCGCTGGAACTCTCCTTCGCCAGGTTAATGCTCCTCAGCGAGTGTTTTTTCAAATTATTTGCATGATTCCAACATCAGAGATAATTCGAACTCAATAAGGAAAGAAGTGGATACGTTGTTTGCATTTCAACCTGAAAGTGCATTTGAAAATAATCTTTGAGGAGATCCTTCTGATGCAAAGGCAATATTTTACGGAATTAGAACACACGAATTGACGTCATCTACATTATTTTACGGGTGTTTTTAATTTAATGCGGTTTTTGAAGTATTCTCTGTGACTATTTTACGAATTCTGGACTGCAAAGAGAGATTTTGTTATACCATGGGCCACGGGAATTTCTATGTCCTGTTTAGGTTCCTGGTCTTCAAGCCTAAAATGGAAGATGTCGAACGTTGGATTTTCATCTTCCAAAAAAAAAAAACGTAGCAAAGGGTGATTGAGTATGTCTATTTTGAAACAATCTTATTCTCAGTAGATGGAGGCTCTTGTTGCAGGCAATATCTATATTATCAAGGTATCACGGTCCCCTTTCTTCCTCGAAGCTTCACTCTCAGAACTTTGTTGTCAGGATCCTACCTTGTAAGATTGCTTAAGAAGTCACGTGCAATTATGTTTCTCTATAATCCACCCAGATGAGAATTCCAAAAAAATTCCTACCTGATAAATAGCCTTTACCAAACAAAATACCTCCAAACATCACCGGCCATTCTGCACTCTAACAAATAGACTTCAGAACTATACTCCTTTTTATCCTTACAAAAGCCAACGCTTTCTTCAAACAACCAAGCAGGTTCCTTGAATTTGAAATTTTATCCAAATATGATTTCACAATTTAATCAACTTAACTCAGAAATATGGAGCTTAATTAAAAGAGCAAACTCCATTATAAATAGAGTTAAGTTCAAATTATTGCCCAGCGTGAGTAGTATTTCTCATGAACTCCTGCATTTACAGCATAAAATGACATCTCAACCGAGCTTGACTGGCACTATCGAGTAATTCTTCGTATGGACCTTAATAGAAATGCTCAGAAGGAGAAAAGCATAATCACAGAAGAAAAACATAATCATGTTGCCTCCAAAGGAGCCTTGAAAGCAATGCAGTTGTTGTTTATTTCTTAACGGATTTCTTCTTTGGTCCATTGGAGTTAGGTCTCGGATACCGAATTAAAATAGAGCAACGAAACCAAGACAGGATCAGTTAATAGTGAAATAGCCATTCTCTTCATATTCAAACTTGTGGAATCATTTTAAGAGCAATCTTCAAAAATGTACTTTTTTTATCAATTGCTTATATTAGAACTATCTTGAGTCGAAATTTCCAGTAATTGATTCCAGTATATTAATCCTGTTCTGTCCTGAAATCTCAAAGCAGCAGCTTCAAGAGGAGCCACCTGCTTCTGTTGAATTCTATATAGTAAGTTTCAAAAAAGAACCTTAGTTAGTTTTGGACCATGAACAATAGTTAGTAGTTAAATCGCTCTCTTCTTTAAATCATGGTTTCTAAAGGTGATAAATTACAAAGTCAGTCAAATTGAAGTATCGAATGATCTAACAATCACTCAAACGAAAACTCATGTCGTCTTTCTACGAGTCCTAGCTGAATATATAGTTTTCAAAGAAAATTATAGACTAAAGCACTTTATTGCCAAATATTTATTTCCTAAGTCACGTTCGTGCCAACAACCAATTCTATTGCCGTTTCAGCCTTTGCGACAAGCACGGGCTCAATCAATTACTGTTTCAAACAGCAATCGCGTCTTAAATAAAGCTAAAATGATATTCTAAGCATTGGGCATTAGAAAAATGGAAACTCAACTCCATGGCTTCATTACTTTTAATATAATTTCTCTCTAAGTAGAATTTGGTTCGTTTTTCGAAATTTAATGTCAACTCACGTCGACATTGTAAAAATCTAACCAGCTAACCTTGAAAGCTTACCCACACAAATGCGATGATCCTCTCCTAACTCATTTGATTCTATGCTCCGTGAGTCCTTAGACCTATTACTATATAGAATTTTCAAATTTTTCTAAAGAAAGTCTAACACCCTTAATTTTATACCTTTTAAAGGCGCTTGCTCAAAATTAACTGGTCTCACTGTAAATCAAATTAATCTGCTCATTAAAATCACATCAGCGCACCCGCCTGATTCTAATTCAGAAATGTTCGTTTTTAAATTATAATAAGATCCAGATACCCGACCAACTACGACGGCTTAGCCTTTCACCTTATTTAATATGAAACATCAAAGACAAAATTCGCTACCAATGGCTGAAGCTGAAGGAAGCAACCCCGTCAATACTCAATACAAGCAAGAGCTCTCCTTCAAAAAAGTCTTTTCTGCTGATGCAAGGTAGTCACATCAATTTTACCCCTCCTAACCTGTTCTCCAAGAAATGGAAAACCTTCGCTTTACGTCTCGACTCTGAAAAACCAAGCCCTTACTCCTAAGGCTAGCTCTAAAGTAATAATACTCTCGAAATGGCACAAATTTATTCTAATTTACAGGATAATCGAGAAAAAGTCCTCGTTTTGGATTTAGACCACACTTTAATGTGTAATTTCAAGCAAGGAGAGACCCCGGCCAAAGGCTTATATTGCCCAGTAACTTATTCAATCTGCTCTCAAGTTAATTTTTCACTTTTCTTTTTCTATAGTTGAAGATAAAAGGAGCTAAGTATCAATTTACCGTGGTCAAAAGGCCAGGCCTTGAAAAATTCCTCTATGAAGTGAGCAAGCACTACCGCTTGATGCTCTACACAACAAGCTTGGAAGAGTATGCTATCGGTGTCCTCAGAGTCCTTGGAATTTTGCCAGTGTTCGAAAAGATATTTCACAGAGATCATTGTGTCCAGCTGAGCGATGGAACTTGGCTTAAGGGCATGAAGAACGTGGGTGAGCCTTTGGAGAACATAGTTTTCCTTGATGTAAGCATCCATATCTGAGAAGAGTATTAATATTTGGCCTAATTAGGATTCGATCAAGCAAGTCAATTCAAATGCGCTGAACGCAGTTCCCATCATGCCTTTCCAAGGAGATTTGCAAGACCATGAGCTCTTGAAGCTGGTCCCATTCCTCCTGAGGCTCTCAACAAAGAATGACGTGAGACCAGTATTCCAGCGCTTCCAGAAATTATGCAAGCAAGAAAGGAAGAGAAGGGACCAGTCTCTTAAACTTGAAGTTAGCAGTAAGATGCCTAGGGCAACAAGCTGCACTCCAGGGGCAAAAAGCTATCATCGCATTGCATTGCCTGAAAACCCAGCGTTGAATCAATCTGACTATGAGGTGTCCGATAACGGAACCGGAACAATGCCGGCAATCCGGATGTTCGAAACGAAGCTTCTCGGCTCCCCTGTGATCGAGGAGAAGCTGAACTCATTTACCGATTTTTACAATCAGAGAGCTCAAGAAGCTTTCGAGGACTGCGATAAGAGCGATGACCCTGAGAACGTGGTCCTCACGGAAGATGAGGAGGATAGTGTGAGAGACACGACTCCTCGGCTCATGGGAAACTTTTCGAAGAAGTCCCCCATGCATCGAAAACGACAAAAATAAAAAGACTGGCTTGTCGTTGGATTCAAAACCAACGAAAACGTGTTAAATGTACGGTGTTACGATGCTAACAAAGTAAAACAGACTTTTTATACGACACTGCAATTTCGTGTTCCTAGCAGTATTATATCTTAATAAATATCTCTAAAAATTTTTTTTACAAATCAAAACATATATATAGTCATCTTTTTTTTTTGTTTTAACTGTTACAGTCTGGCTCTGATGTCAATTCTACTGATTTATTTCAAAGTTCTATTCATCAATGGTTTGAAATATCATTTAACAATCCATCAATCAATTAATTCGCTTCTTTCTTCGTTGCTAAGATTAGTAATACAAACAAGTTAATCTTCCTATCGTTAATACAATCAAAAAATGCACAAATTTCCAGAGAAACAAAGTTTGTTTCACAAGACAACGAGTAGGTTCTTTCAGTAGCTTATACGTTCACAGTATAGAATATAGATAGTGACGCTAACAATTTAGTTCATTAAAAGCCTGCTCCACTTAAATAATTATTACTGCACGATTCTTACAATAGATATTCCATTTAAAATACCTTATTAAACTTTGGAGCATGACATTACAAGTTATTATTTTGTGAGTTCTTACATGATTAAAGCTTAGTTGAATTGGTATTAATCAATTGGTTACTTTCTTCGCCATCACTGTCTTCGCTCGAGCAGGTCTCCTTCCCTCGCAGTTATGTCCCTGTGCAAACCGCCTGCGGCACGTAAGACAGCATTTCATTTTGCAATTTTGGCACGCAATAGTATTTTTCTCCCTGCATTTCGCAATGTTGATCATCGCTGGACAGCCTTTATTAAAGCAGCGTACGACTTTATCGTGTCGGCTTTTTATCGCCTCTGGAAGGTGATAATCGAGATACGTGATAACCTCTTGAGGATTGGCTGCGTATTTGATCATTTCAGCTCGCGTTAGCTCGTATATACAGTCTGGGAACATACATTTTATCGGCATTCGCAATTGATCTAAATGCTTCTGAATGCATTTCTCCAAGCATTCGAAGCAGAAGTAATGCTTACAACCGATATAAGTTCCTTTTCGGCCTTTCTGATGGCAGTGGGAACAAGGTAGAATTAAGTTTTCTCGAGCTGTTTTGCCTTTTCTATGCTGCAAATGATGCTTCTTTTTCAGACTTTCATCAACCGTTGGGTCTCCTTCGGTCTTTTTCAAGGAATCCCTCTTAAAATTAGGCGCAAATTCTTCCAAGAGTGTCAAGATATCTTGGGATTGAAAATCGTTGGTGCCTTCCTCTGCATTCTGCCAAGATCCTTTAGATTTGAGTTTATCTGCATGGTTCCAAGTTTTGTGTAGGTTTGAGCGGTGTTTATGCTTCAATATAACTTCTTTGGCAAAAGGATTGGTGTCAGGAGGGTGGTGGTTGTTCGGCGTAGCAGCAGATAATCTATCGGTAAGATGTTCTCTGTTTTTCAGCATTTCTTTCTGGTTTTCTTTGAATAATTTGATGTATTCGAGGGTCGAGGAGCGTCGCCGAGCCGACGCGATGCCTTTTCTCTCGAAAGCGTTAGGGCGCGTAAATCTTTCAGACATTTGCTATTATTGTTGGATGAGAATGTTAGAATTGTTTTGCACGTATTGAATTGCTGGCAATAGTATTAAAGACACACTGTATAACCTTGTTTGCTGCACAGAGAATGATCGATTAATTCAGTAAAAGCAAGAAGAGGGCTTGGTCAGTATTCCAGAACATGTTTCTACTGTCAAAGTTTATACAGATAATAATTGCAATTAAAGTTTTTGACTCTTGCTATAAACGGATTGGACTAAGATTATGAATGCTGACCAGTCAGTAACTTGGAGATAAAATAGATTCGAAGTCAGTAAAAAATAAACGAATAAAAGGGTGAGAATGAGGGATAAGGGTTCTTATTTTTTTATGTCGAGGAAGGCAAATGTTAGAGCCTGTTTGCCTTATACTTTTTTCTATTAAATTAGCAACTTTGTCAATCAGGTAAGATGGGAGCGTTCGTTGGAGTTTGATGTGCTAGCCAATTGTTTTTGTTCAACAATTGTGAAAAGGCAGACATTTTGTAACTAATCTTACTGATTTTAGGACCTGTTAAAACCTTAAACATCATTTTAGGTTTTCTAACCCTAACACAAGCGTTTTATTAATAGCATGAATGGATTTTAGTGGTCTGAAGCTGTACTGTGTACGAACTAATTAATTATTTCTTGTGGAAGGCGTTTTTTGGAGAGTTGAAAGGATATCGAATCTCCTCTTAGGAGCAATAAGTGAACCTAAACAACAGGAAAAACTTTTCCCCGCTGGTGTATTTTACTCTCCTGCGCTCTATCTCTAGTTATTGTCATTATCTTGTAAAGGTTATGACTTTTAACTTAGATACGAGATGAGGTCATGATGAAAAATTTGTGCCACATTAGAAGGAGGGATCGGTTTAAAATTTCGAGAAAATGCTATGCTTGTATGAATACTAGCAGATCATCAAATTTTATCTCTTATATGGAGGTACTCGCAAAAAGCTCTCACTTTAACTATTACAAGTTTTCAGGAATGAGACTAATCCTCGAGCAGAATTTTTGCAAGGTAAATCAAAATATTCAAAGAATAATTTTTCATGGTAGGAACTTTCGAATCGAAAATATAAAGCTGATTTCGAGAGGATAATACAATTAATAAACAGAAAAGGGCTGTGCTGACTTTGTGCCTATTGTCATTCATTTGTCTTAGGATGCTAATGATTAAGATAGATTTTATTCAGCCATGGATAATGCTATTTGGCTCGTTAGTAAAATACTTCAATGAATTCGTTTGCGCGAACCATTGCTCAAATACGCACTGACTATTCGAGAAAATCATCAAGAATGACTTCTTTTGCTAGAGTTACGAACATAATCTAATGCATAGCTTCGAATATACTCTCCTATTTTTTTCAAGGAGTGAGAAAAGAAAACTTTTAGGACTTCAAGTAGAATTGATCGATGAGTTTATCATTCAATGAGATGGTGATCATGCATAAAGAAAGACGGAAGATTAAAATTTGTTAGAGGTAGAGGCGGGAAATTCAGCATTGTGTCTTTTGTGTTTGCTACTCTCAACCTCCCAACCTTCTTTCAGATCCTTTCATTGATCGTCTCATACTCATTCCCATCGATTCATTGCGACAAATTCGAACCTAGTCATTCAACCCGAACGAACTATTTCGTTCTCTTAGTAGAGAGTTAAAAACCCTGAATTTGAAAATTTAAAAGATTTTATTTCGAAGTAGCTGCAAGCAGCAACAGAGTTTTATGTCGCAATTTTCCTTTGGCTGTATAGAAGACTTCAAAACACACTCAATCCCAGCTCAATGTTAGCAATGAAATTGATTTGCCATCGTATCAACTTTCATGGAAATTGTAGCAATTTTCATTCTCACACACAAATGCCGTCCAGTATCCCTAATCTCACTCGAGGAAGCTTTGGCATGACTTCCCACTGAATAAAATCGTGGTTGAATTTTGAATTCTGAATTCAGCTATAAATACTCGCATTTCGCAATGACCGACCTCCATCAAGCTGAGAGTGAAAACTTTCAAAATAAATGATTTTATAGTTTTTTTCTCATCGGGACACTTTTGCAGATCATCATTCAATAAGGTTGATACTGAATTTCGACAAGCATGACTGGGAATAGTGACCAATAATTTAAAAATCTCCCTCCTCCAGTTAAGGAAGTTTAATTAAAAGAAAGTTTTTGGGATTGAAATCTCAACTCCAAGAGGCAGCTCTGCAGAAAAGTTCACAATACATTCATGAAAGACATCCCTCTCTTTTCCCATTCCACCGAATAAACCCAGTGGCTTGGCGAGCGGCAATAGAGAAGGTTATTCGAATTTCACCAAAACCAGAAAATTGTTCCAAAGCAAACGTACCTTCTATTTTTGACTAGTACCGGTAATGGTATTAATTCAAAGACTTAATCAGTTCTCAATTCCTGAAGAAGTAAAGGAAACAATCCTAAGGTTAGATACACTAACATATCCCGCTTATGAATAACAAAAGGAGAAATGTTTTAATGAGAAATAGAGCGAGGCGACTAATCGATTTGTAGAAACTCGTAGATGAGTGCTCAATATAACAATGTAGTTTCTTAGTGCGTTGGGTAAGAATCTAAATAGATCGTAAGATGAATTTTTATTAAGGTCAGGTGCTTCCTTGATAAGATCTCAGAATCTAATTTAGCCACTCATAAAAGCAATTGTATCTTTCACATTTAATTAAAAAATGAGGGCGCAAATGGAATTTGTCCTATTGATAGGAATTATTTGTCTCTTCTTGAGTCTGCCTTTAGCAGTTTCCTTTGAATTTATAGTGGATCCAACAAGCTCCAGTCCTTACGAATATCGGTCGCTAGCCGAAGCCTTTTCGGACATCGGTTGGTACGTTTATTATTTGGAAGTTACGTTCACATTGGCTTCTTCATGCGCGGGTACTACACAAACTTTGGGAGATGACCCCATCTTATTTGGCTATTATCCGTTCACTATCAAATTTGAAGAGAATCCTCCTCTGAGCCAAGAATCCGATTGTTTTCTCCTTCCTCGCCTAGTTTTCGGACCTGGAACATCCCTCTTTGCTCAATCCTTACCCAAATTTACTTTGCAAGGAGTCAACATCCAATTTCTCGCTGATCCCGCTTATTCGAGCATGTCTTATGAAGTTAACGAAGTTGAATTTACAAATGTTTGACTCAATAATTCAGAGCCGTCTTATTCTCTTCCACAAGGTTACTTGGGCTATGACTTTTTCATCTACCAAGCAAGCAAGTTCACCGTTACAAATATGATATTTTTGAACGACGGTTACAAGAAACTCTTCATATATAACGTGAAAGAGACTATAATCACCAATTTGGTTTTCATACAACTTCCATGGGCCGAGCAGACGAGGAACATTCCAATCTATTACTATAATGTAGCAGATCTGGATTCGACCATCAATATCACTTCTTTTAGCATTGTGTGTGACCCGGCCTCCGACCTAGCCCCTAATTTTGTTGCGATTATTAATTTTGGAACAGCTACGATTTCAGATATGAGCATCGCTGGATGCCATGCTCAAAGATCGTCTCTGGTTTACCCACGCTTCTTAAGTATCCGATGTGGGAAGGATTTATCTATTAATGGACTTAGTGTCAGGGATATCAAGCATGACATCTCGATCATGGCAAACTTTATTGACATTGAAAAAATTCAATCAGTCAAACTTTCTAACATCGAGATCTCGAATGTAGTTACCAACGCAACGATTCTTGGAATTGCCAACTATTGCGTGGCCGAAGTTTGCGATTGCACATTTGAGCAAAGTCCTGCTGCGAGTGTGGAAGTGACAAACTGGAAGATCACTAATTCGCAATTGTTTTCTCTTTCAAGAATGATAAGTTTCAATTACGACAGTTATCATAACTTTCTGGGCCTTTTCATTACCAACTTGATTATCGAGGACACTTACTTTAATTCTAGCACTGGTATTTCATTTCCGCTGCCACAGACTAAATGGAGGACACTACAAGAAAATTTAAGATCAATAACTATTCAAAATTGCAGATTCACAGGAAATACTTTAGATGACAGATCTTCAATTATACTATTCAATTTAAAATCAGACTCTACAATTCCAAGCGTCGAAACCATTCACATGAAAATATCGAATTTCGATTTCTCTAACAATAGTCTCTCAGGACATTCTTCTGTTTTATTGTCGATTGGGCTTGCAACATCAATAACGAACTTGAATGCGGATAGCAACACTTTTGTGAATTCATATTTTTTACGGCAACAAGGATTCATCGGTTCCTTCTTTCTGCGGGACTCAATAGTGAAAAGTCTGAGACTCTTCGAAGAAGCCGTATTTTTGGGATTCGATTTGGATACAATTCAGCTGAATCCAACCTTTGAGCTCTCTTATCGAAA
>ENA-UOTX01001085-UOTX01001085.1-compost-metagenome-genome-assembly--contig:-NODE-1085-length-22906-cov-16.153927_pt1 | contig 22906 bp, 15 predicted proteins | sample MGYA00238143_ERZ746982 | MGnify/ENA primary metagenome ERZ746982 (study PRJEB28758, sample SAMN06268862) | compost metagenome | isolation source: single cell | place: USA: California, Emeryville, Joint... | reverse complement strand
GCGAAGATCTTGTAGGCAGATCTGTTTGGAGCAATAATATGCTTGATTTCTCTCACAATAGTGGAGTTAATACCACCGCACAGACCACGATCGGAAGTGATAGGGACCAAAAGTGTTTTCTTGACTCCAATGTTGACGTTCTTCTTCTGGAGGTAGGACTCATTGGCGAAAATTGTGCTCACGGTGCGGATACCAAAGTCTTTGCCTCTCTCAAGACGCTGGACGTCAATACGCATTTTGGAGGCTGCCACCATTTTCATAGCTTTTGTGATCTTTTCGACTGATCTGACGGCCTTAATACGGATCTTGATGGTCTTCTCGTTGACGGCGAAGTTGTATTGAGGGGCATAGTGGAGGGTGTTGGTGAAGAAGGGCTTGACGGACTTGAACATTGATTTATTTTGGAAGGGCACAAACTATATTTATTTATTGCCAGCTTGGCATTGAAAAAGCTAAAACCTGCCTGTTAATTTCAGTTCCGAGAGAAATCTTACCAGAGAGAAAGTACTAATTTTTGGAAAAATACATTGTGAGCTTTTTTATAAAATCACTTACAGAATAATGCCACCATCGTGTTCTTGGAGCGATTAATATACTTGAAAAAAGTTAACAACGCGAAGATGTTATTATTATTAGATCTTTTTTCTCTTCTCACTGATATTTGTCAGATAATACGCTTGAGCACAAGCTGCAAAAAGCACCTCTAAATTTATTGTATCTTATGCAAACTAATTTAATACTGAGAATGCTAAAGTAAAATTGATATAAATAAATGTTTTGCATGTACTTAGGTCTCACAAGATTGTTTTCTACATAAGTCAGCGTGATGAAGATGTTGATACAATTAGCTAAGGGAAGGTTAAAAGTCATGTGTAAAATTGGTTTCTTAAACTCTATGTTATCTAAGAAAATTTATTCATGTTCTTCTCAATCCGATCCAATCTAAATAATTTACATGCATACTTTTGGTTTGAATAGCAATTCTTATCCGACTTGAAGGAGGGTCACTTTGATGGCAATCATACAGGAGTACTTGTGCAGAACCGAAAACTCTATAAGCTATGTCTTTTAAATTTTTCGAGAAATAATTTGAACAGTCTCTGTCCCTTTCTTCACTATTGTATTGAATCTACTCTCCATGACTAATCAACATGATAATTTGATTTTGGTGTTTACAGCTCAAAATTTTCATATTCAACAAGATAATCAAGAACCGTTCATCCGTGCTGCTTTGCCATTCTTAGCTGTCTTACGAAAGTTATTATGTCCCGATAGGCATCTAAATTAATTCGATTTTGATTTCGTCATACGCGTTATTTTTAACAAATCGAGTGGTTTGACTTCATTTGTGAAGAGAGGTCCGAGCCTAACCGCGATTATTTCTCAAGCTGACCAATGAAACCGAGGAAAATCCATTGTAAGAAGTGTCCTTTGCCGTTGGTCTGGTTCATTCAAATCACTCAAGAATTAAAAATGATAGTAGCACCGAAGATACCATTTGCGTTCAACATTTTTTGTAAACTGTTTTGTGATCAGCAATGCTGGAAGAATTGCCATAGGCAGAAACCAACATATTTTCATTGCATATGTTGCTACTCATGATCCCAAAACCAACCGAATTAACTTCAAAGATTGCAACGGTCAGCTGAATCAGCAATAATCCCTCGTCTCTCGCTCCAGGCGAACTAAGCTAGCGCTCAAGATTTCTCGCCTGAGACAGAAAATGGCATTGTTGACGTATATATATGTTATTTAGAAGGATTTTCCGATCACGGCTTTTCACAGCTGAGACCTTTCACGATGAGGCTCAGGTCCAGCGTAGACTAGGGTGGTTAGTTGCAGAATCGCTGCAGAATGTTTTCCCAAACGCGTTTCCAACTTTCATATTGAGTAATCAATGAATTGACATGGAGGATATGAAAATATCACACTTGCAATGATAAAGCCAGAGCTTCGTTGAACGTGTGATTTACTAAGACCATAGATTGCGTGGAGAAGAAACTTTAAAAAAAAATTTTAACGACCCTTTCCTGCCAAAGAAATAAATTGAAATATCAATAACAGAAATACCTTCTGTTAAAAAATTTCGAAGCATCCAGATGTAACGTGATAAACTCTACTAAAGACTGATTTAGAGCTTCCAGTTCCCGGCCTTGTAACTAATTTCACGTCAGATGCTAAAATAATATATTTGATTAAAGCAATTAATATAATCGCCCATGTTGTAAAAAATTTGGCTCTTCCTAAGGAAAGTTCGGAGAAGATCAACATTCAATTTCTACTCTTTTTTCGCTGGCGTTTCCTAAAAGACCCTAAATGAAATTTAGAAGCCCGACTTTTAATTTCGTCGGGAATAGCTCTATTTTTGTATCGTGATTCGACTGATTATATTCCAGAATAATCATTATTAACCACGAAATGCAAAATTCCGGTGTTTATTAAGTTAATGAAAATTTTTCAATTTTTATGAACAGAATCTGTCCAAACCACGAATAGACAGCTTTCGACGTGTAATCCGATTCATTCGTGCTGTACAGAGACGCCAAGTATGCTCGATAGGAAGCATTAACAAAACTCTCATATTTGAGCTAAATCAGCTCTCCGGCTCAGGAGTATTTTCATTTTAGGCATTTGCTTTGGATTTGATGAGATGCATGGCGCTAAAGAATCGATCTAGGCTTCGCTGAGTGAATGGATCTGATTAATATTTATTATAATCAATTTTCAAAATCAAAAAAATTGAAAAAAACATTCAGCACGAATTTTAATTCCAACATCGACGTTAATAAATTGCATTAAATTACCTGTGCCTATTTAAGAAAAATCAATAATAAAAATTATCAAAATTCATTTCGTTGATGATAAATTGCTGTTTCTCAGTGTGCAAAGCGTGTACAATCGGCCAATTTACTCTTGAATGGATTTCTATTGCAAGTATGGAAATCGGGTGTGCTTAGATTCAAACTGAGAGATATTTGGCTGAATCTACAATTTCCGATTTTCAATGCTGCAATCTGAGAACTGTTTTTGTCAAAGCCTTTCGATCAACGCTTGCTCGGCATCAGAAATCCTTGATATATGAACATGGACTGCTCAACACAACTCTCGCGACCAAAATAACCTAAGCAGAGGAAAACACGAAAATTTCCAGATGTGTTTTCAACTTGGAGTTAATTCAAGCTTTCGTGAGTTTCTTGTAACAGAAATAGAGGCAGAGTTGCACTATTGACAATACTACATGGTATACCAATCAGACCTATTTTTTTTTACTCCATCTGGGAATCGATATTTTTTACTCAATAAAGCAAAAAGCATCTCTCATTCAAATTGGAGAATTCCTCTTGGTTATAATGAAGAGGTGTTTTTATCAAGTATGAGAGCGACTCATCTACTGCGTGTCACAGCCAGTCTTGCTGAAAATAATGCATCCCTTTCTCGGTTGATTACAAGAAATTAATGATTTCCTAAAAAAAAATTACATTAACGTTTAGTTCTTTGATAAAGAGAGATATTTCATAGTTCTACGAGCCTTGCGCATTTTTTCATGACTCTTTCTGAGTGAAGGATATTGCTTATAACCTGATATTGAGCAGGAACCGTAATGAATTTTTTAAAAAATATTGGTCAGGTATTTTGTTTTAAATGGCTTGAATGGGTATAGAGTTCTAAAATAATTCAAATATTTTGTACTTAGACAAGATTTACCAGGTACTCTTAAGGATCCAAGCATCAAAAAAGTCCACATTAGCTTTGCCACCAACCACATAAAATTGAACAGCTGCTTTGCTGGGATCTGGGAAGATCAAATCGGTCATTGCAACTGCATTATAAGAGTCAAACACCTCAACGATCGATTGATCAACCAGAATATGCAAACTCAATTTCCCCTGGTTATCAAGGAACTTCGTCGACACACGATCAGGAAAATCGCTATGAAAAGAGGTAACTCCACTGTTAGTGCGGTCTATGTAGAGCGATTGAGAGCCAACGTCATAACCGATGAGTGTTTCTTGATTTTCACCTGCAAATACTTTAAGTCCAAACTCTTTTGGGACATCTGCGCTCTTTTCAAATGAGAATGTGACATTGATTTCCAACTGAGCACCTGTAACATTGCTGTCAACAACAGCAGCTCTCTCGCTGTCTAAACGAACGTTCTTATAGCTCGCAGCTTGAGCTACGCGCAGGGCTTCGAGCTCTCTTACAGGTGATTCCTTAATTCTCAACCCAAGTGATGTGTTTTTCAGTGTAAGTTCTCTCACAAACGACATTACTCCTTTCCAAGGCGCTGTTGGGGTTACAGCCAAATAACTCCAGTCTCCTGCCCACCCTATAGCCAGGCGTCTTCCATCAGGGACATTATTCCAGGTAACAGCAGCGTAGTAGTCTCTTCCATCTTCCATGAACTGAGTAAACGGGCTGCTCGGGTTTGTTTCCTTGAAAGTTACGCCATCGAAATCACCAATGAAATAAGCAATTCTGGCCCTGTCCGTGTAGTACGAGAAGCTCAAAATCCATTTTGTTTCGTTAGTACCTTCGATCGTCATTTGGAACAGATCAGGACATTCCCAAATAGTTTGAGTGAGCCCGTCAGGACCGAACTCGCTAAGACGTGTCCAATGAATCAGATCTGGTGAAGAGTAGAATCGAATCTGATACTGAGTTGCAAGGACGGTAGAAACAATCCATTTTTGGGAAGGCTCATGCCAGAAAACTTTTGGATCACGGAAATCAGCCAGTTTCTCATCGATGACTGGGTTGCCAGCGTAGTAAGTCCACGTGCGTCCTTTATCATTGCTGTACGCAAGGGATTGAGCTTGATGACTAGATGCAGCAGCAGTGAACATTGCAACGAGGCATCCTTTTGAAGAAGTGCAGAAACCAGAAGTATTTTTAGAGTCAGCAACAGCACTTCCAGAGAAAATCATCCAGCCATCATATTCTGGAAGAGCGAGAGGAAGATTTTCCCAATGAGTCAAATCTTTGCTGACTGCGTGTCCCCAACTCATATGGCCCCATTGATCGCCTTCTGGATTGTACTGATAAAAGAGGTGATATTCGTCTTCGAAGTAAACGAGTCCATTAGGATCATTCATCCAGTTTTTTGGAGGAGTGAAGTGGAATCCAGGTCGATAAAGTTCACCATATTCTATAGAATCTCTGCCTTTGGAGTTGAGAAATTCAATTCGAGAGGTGGGTCTGTAATATAGAGCACAACCGATGAGAGATATGGCGATTAGTGTGAAATAAATCACTTTCATTTGAGGAAATTCTTCAATAAATTATAAATTCCAATAGATATGAGCTACTTTTTCGAAACTTAATTCTTTCCTGAGTCGTGTTGCAGGGAATAATTAATTCCTTACATTCATTACCGTATTCTATTTCATTTGGATCTCTGATTGGAAGAAAAGCCTTGTTCATATAAGACTTCCGTTTTAGAAATTACTTCATTAAAACTTAGCTCTTACGTATTAAAACCAAAAAAAAAAAATTCAAATCGCTATCTCTTCTTTAATTGCTTTGTCAGCACATAATTGTGGGGATAAGAACTCAGGTTATGTAACATTCCATTAGTCGGGTGATTATTTCGGTGTGTTTAATCCTGAAAAGGATAACCAAATTCAAGGAGATAATCCGAAAGAAACCTCAAATTATTGGTCTGGAGTTGAAAATTCAGGCTATTTGAATACATAATGACTCGTATGGATCTGCACTAGCGTTCAATGAAATATCTTTGGAGACTAAACTCGGACAATAATCGATAAAGTTTAGCAGACATGATATCTTTTGAGAACTGATAATGCTGATTTCTCTCTTGATTCGTAAAAGCTCAGTTATTTATTTTTCCTCAGTGTTATCAATATTTGTTGAGAGAATGGAGCGATAGAGTCGAGTTTAGAGCTGAACCTTCATATCAGAACACAATATTGCATCGTTCCCTTTTTTTTTGGTTCAGCTGTATCTTGATTGTAATCAGGAGTCTTTTTTGTTCAGCATTTCATTTAAGCTGTTACTTTATTGAGAGTAGATATATATCAAAAAATCCAATTTTTTATCTTTGAGTTAGAGAGAGAGAAAGAAAACCATGTTGCGAACAAATTACTCTATTCTGGTTAACAATATCTGTCTTTAATCACTCCTCTTGCTTTTTAAATATAGCCCAGGGGTTTATTTCTACCAGATTGAAGAGAGTGCTACTGCACTTCAATCTTTCACTATACCCATCTTTAGTTCATGGAATCAAATCTTTCTATCGGTTAAAAAATGTCTAATTACTTATCATTAGAGGATTCTTAAGCTGGTTTAGAATTGTTTTGTGTGTAAGATCAACAAGCGCTGCCCCAAGACAGCATCATGTTGGCCAAAATTCCCAAAATGGAATGTGGTGAAAAGAAATGTCAGTTTACTGGGTTATTACTGATTCATGAATGAATCAATAATGAATATTAAACCTTTGCTCTGAGTCATTTGAGTAGGTCCCATGATCGTAGGAAGACGTTCACAGGAACTCAATCGACACACAAACAACAGTTGATATTTATTTATTTCGTCCTTTTAAATCCTATTGCACTGAATCTGTAATGGGTGAAGATATTTATTAATTTTTCCTGTCAAAAAAATGATATTTTTGCCTTCATATTTTCACTTTTTCCTTCGATTAGATTTTATAGCGTCAGATTTCGGATGTAGCACGCTCCTCGTCTCGGTCCTTACAATCTAAAAAATCGCATCTTAGCTTTTTCTTTCAGATTAACCGATATAGAATTTGAATTAATATGTACTATCGAATTGAATGAAACTACTTTTCTAACCTAATTCAATTGGCAAAAATGTATAAAAAACAGGCGCTTCCTTCCAAACTATTGAAGGAATGCATGAAATTTTCAATATTCCTTGCTTTAAATATTTTGAGGGCGAAAAAAATCAAAAAGCGTCCTCAAAATAGTCGAAGCTCATCGTTGCTATTTGTTAGTAGCTCTCAGTTTGATTCTAAATTTTTTATATTTATCATATGCTGCAAGAAGTCGCTCTCTCTCTTCCTCAGGACTAAGCTGAGTGTCTCGACTGCGTCCGGTTCTCTTGAACCTTAGTAGCAGATTGTGCTCGAAAAGCCGGGTTCTTTGAAAAGCTCCAATGAGAGTGTCATCTGACAGCTGTGTTGGCTGTCCTTGTCCACTTCCTCGAGAAATATCTTCATCCTGTCTTTGAGACTCTGCATTGACTATTGCACTCATATTCATCCTCTGAGACTCCCGTTGTTGATTTCTACTGACTGAAGCATTTCGCTGGTGGATAATATTGGTTAATTTTCTTGTATCTTGAGTTCCACGAGCCGAGCCTATCGACCCATTAAAATTTGATTGAGGACTTATTTGCAGCTTTCGAGGCGAGGTCTCAATCGTCTTTGAATTTCTCAGCATCGCGGCTTTTTTCACTCGTTGTGGGAGGAAATTCATCATGTTTTTCCAGTTGCTGACTTCATGTGAGCGATCGTCTGCTTTCGATGAAATCTTCTTGCGATGTAAACTTAGATCTTCTTGTTGGGCCACTGTCTTCGACGGGGTATGGAACGCATTCAGAGTACGCGTGAATTTAGCGTTAACTTTTCTATCTTTTTGCCTCTGCTCGCTCACGCCTCGAGGTATGTCCACGGCCATTAAACTCCCTCGCGTCGGTGACGCATTTCGTAATTGCTGTTCGTGTAAATTCTGCTTGGCTTCAATAATACGACTCAATGTCTTTATTTCAGAAAACTCAAATTCTTGCTTGCTGACGTTAGATATTCTTCCTCGATGACTCCTAGGCCGTTCATGCGCGATATCAACGGTTGGATTTTGGTTAGTGATGACACTTAATCTCGCTGCCAAGCGACCAAAAGCACTTGAATTTTCAAGAGGGCTAAGTGCGTTGTCTTCTTTATGTACATCGTCTATTTCCTCAATAGAATTATTTTTTGTCTGATATTGCTGTGGGTAAGCTCCGATAAACGCCTGATATGTCGTCGCTTCGGATCTCTCGGTATGTATGCTACTCCTAGCCGCACTCACTGTCATGGGCCGACTCTGCTGGATGTTATTATACAGCACTTTGCTGGATTTTTCATCAATGTCTTTCAGCTTGAGCTTCGCATCCAGGAACAATTTCCACTCGTTGTTGTTTGGCTCGTTGTGATAAAAGACCAAAGAATCATTGTGGTCGAGCCGACTGGCGTTGCGACTAACGGGAACAGGGCTATTTCCACAGTTACGGCTTGTATTTGGCTGAGAGGAGCTTCTATTTTGAATAACTTGCGATTGTTGCAGTAACCTTTCGGCTCGCGCCTCCTGATGAGCAATACTCTCGATGGCTAGTTTCCTCTCGTAAAATTTTTGATTCAATTTTGTCTGTATTTCTGTATGTAAGGTATTTTTGAGTTTATTGACGGTTCCAATGAGCACATCAGTGTTTAGTTTCTTATCAGCGATTTGAGAAATTTCTTCAGTTCGTTTCTCGCGCCAGCGATTTTTTGATTTTGCCTGCCGAACGAAGATTCTATAAGAAGTGTCAAAAGTATGTAGCTTCTTCAAGAATTCCTGTGTTTCATAAACAATCAAATACCTTTATAACTAAATTTGATTACTCTCTTATTGATCGTCCAGATTTCCGCCTCTGCCGATACCACCGTAGCTGTTGATTGTCTTGGAATCCCTAGAAACGCTTCATCATCGCCGAAAAACTCGTTTGGGCCCATCGTTGAAAGCTATGAAAAAATTGTTATTATTGTTAAATGCTCCGCTTGTAATCGATCTACCTCAACAACCTTGACAATTGGTTTGTTCTCTTGACTCACCACTTCAGATTTTTCATTCACAATGATCGATTCTGCTGCCCTCGGGTTTATCGCAAGCTTTTTTGTGAATTTCACCTCTCCAGTTCTGATTACCATAATAAGATCGCTTTGCTCGCCTTCATTGTAAACAACATGCCCTAGCGGGAACTTCTGATGCTTAAACAAGAGGATTATCGGCTTTATTGCATGCCGGGTCCAACCGACGTCCCTAAACACATCAAGCCCATGCAAGAAATCAATTTGGAGATCTAATTTCTTTTTTTCTGCGAGTCCTAATATCTCTTGGTAAGGTTTTTTGTCAAGCACAGCAAAATGAGAATCCTCCTTGCATCTTATCGTCGCCGCTCGAGGTTTCATCATGGTCTCCATCAACGACAACTCACCAAACGACTCTCCCGCCGATAGTTGTGCGACTTCTGTTGGCTCGAGTTCATTCTTCCCAGGCTTCGGAAGATTGATAATTACCCCCACTCGCCCTTTCAGTATGATATAGAACGTAGTGCCCACCGAACCTAATAGAGGTTAGATATCAAGGGAATGCTTTTCGGAAGCTACCGGCTTCAAAAAGGTTTTGGTCTGCGGGTACGAATACATGATACATCCTCTGGCAAAGTAAATCGTGCGTGTTAAACCCAAGCTTTGTGACGGTTTCTTTAAAAAATTGAATGTGCTCTGTCCCAAGCTTGAGAAATTCGATCTCTCTTGGTGTGCGGAGCTCAGCTCCTTTCCTCAGGATCTTAATGGTGAGCTGTTCAATGAATTTCAATAAGCATAAAATTTGGCGTAGTTATCATGGTACATCCATTCTTTCGTCTTGACTGAGCTTAGTAATATCTAAATTGGCAACCAGATCGCTGGTAGGTCCTTTCCCGACCCAATTGGTTGTCATTATTGCCAGGTGAGCAGAAAATTGGTCTCGCTAATAATTTTTATTTCGTTCAATTGAATAGTTCTGCAGATGCAGGTTTGATTTGTAATTATCAATAAATTTAACAAATTCGAACAATAGTGAGAAAATCTTTCCTCCTTCTTTTCTATGTAGACGCAGGAGCTTAATCGTAATTTTTTCTCGGCGTTTATAGCTTTAGACATCTCACTATGCAATTCAACATTTTTTCCCTATCTCTTGTGCATATATGCACACACTAGTTATAATGAAAAATGGCAGCGCAAGCACTTTTTGCGGGGTTGATTATTTTGTTAGGAAAGCAATAACACGTGATGGGGAAAAACCTTTAAATATGCCGAATTAAGGGTTCATCAGGTGTTACGTTGCGTGGTTTTAGCCTATCTTATATATACAAAAAAATATTTCCCTCAAGCATCGGTTTTCATTGTTATGCAAGCTATAATATTTTAGCTATGATAATATCTACGCAAAGAATTCAACTATTTTCACCAAGCAGCACTAATGAACGCCTCTTACATTATTGATACGTCTCACCTGATCGAATTGACTTATTGGAGAGTGGCAATAATACACGACATGTTGTCACAGCCGGTGCCATCTAATAATAAAGAGGATTCGTCAGATATGGTTCAAAACATATAAATTACTGTATGTGTCTGGTGCCAAAAGGCTATCTACAAGTTCTTCAGCAATTTGCGCCAAAGGAGTGCCCTTTTTGAATCTCTCGCCGACAAAGTCAACGATGCCTTGGTTTGGCTTCACTTCCCAGATACCATCACAACCCATAACAAGAAACTCGTCATCAGGTGTCAGTTCTCTCTTTTTCACATCAGGAACAGCGATAATCAACTGCTCGTCAACACCGATATCTGTATTTTTTTTGTATTCAAGGTCTCCGATAGCTCTTGAAAGGTTCAAATTGCCATTAATTCTTCCATCGCTGACATATCCACCGGCTTTCTCGACTCTTCTTCTTTCCTTTTCATCATCTGGCTTATGGTCGTAGGACATTTCGATAGCCTGGCCTTTAGAAGAGACGACACATCTTGAGTCTCCTGCGTTGGCCACGTAGAGAGTTTTTCCAGCGAGTAATGCAACATTCGCTGTGCAGCCGGCTTGAGATTCCATATATTCGCTTTTTCCGTCCTCAGCGCGAATTGCGTTGATCTCTTTCTTTCCAGCAGGATCGTTAAGCAGGACATCCATTCTAAGGAAGGTCTCGACGAGAGCTTTCTCGTAATCTTTCGCCTTGAAAGCTTCGTTAGCGGTTAATTCCTTAACGAAATGCTTTGCGACGAATTTCGCGACTTCTTTGCCTATAAAAATTACACAAATGCATGAGAATGGCTATTCTTGGGACAATTAAAGCAATAAATCAAGTGTCATCACACACAGAGAGTTTGAGTGAAAATAATATGGTGAAGGTAGATATAGTACCTCCATGGCCGTCGAAAACTCCGAATATGTGTACGTCAGGTGCGATGTTATACTCAGCAATGTGGGCGTCTTCCATGTCGGTTCTCCAGCCTGTTTGAGAGGAAAATTAGAGTTAGAGCCAATGGAATAGGTTGAAGATCTCTGAAGAGCGAAAAAAGTATCTGATTAGACGGGTTCTGTACCTTGCATTCCAGTAGCACCGAAACGGAGGTTTCCATACTTTCCTTCTTGAGAATGTTTTTCTTTGTTTGGTGTCGAGAGATATATTCCCATATTTATTCGCTTGGTGATGTCTGCTTTGTTTCTGTAGTGTAGATCACAAAATTTTATTAAAGTAATTTGATGCTGACGTGCTAATTGACATTCTAAAAGCAATACTATAACTTCCAACCTGAGACCTCAATTTTTTGGAATTTTTTCAGCAGCAGAGGACCAGTTATAAACAATAAGCACACTCTTGAGACATATTTGTGACCTAGCCCGAAGGCTAAGATAAATTCTCATAGTATTATGCGTTCTATACTGTCCAAGTTTAAATATTTTCACAATTCCTAGGCGAATTCTCTTGATAGCCAGTCATTATTCGTAGCTAACTTGATTTTATGATTGCTTTTAGGCGTTCACTCTTTATAGTCCGAGGAGAAATACCGAGAGGCAATCTCATTTTAGAGAGATGATGTCGGATAAACGAAAGCTCTGAGAGAATTCATGAATCTAAGAGGCTCCTTAATACGTTTCTATATTTTGGGGCTTAGACAGGAATATATAACAGCTGTCATATTGACAATTAATCAGAAATAATTCTTGGAAAAAAGTTAACAAGCTAATAATAGCAGAATATCATGATCAAATTAATTATAGTGTATAGATGAAAGGGTATTTATTTTGGTCGTGAAACGAGCTTTCTTGAGATATTCCGGCCCCAATTCAATTGTAATGCTTCGTTCCGTTTTAAATTGATGCAGTACGTAAACGGATCGTTCATCTTCCTCCCAGGGAAGATAAGCATGATATTTGGAATGTTGCAGGGAGCTTTTTGGAATACAAAGAAGACTCAAATGCCATCACATGTCAAGGTAATTAATGTAACAAAATGAACAATCAGAAAGAAAAATTCAATTATGATATGACTAAATTACTTGGAAAATTAACTCTTAAAAAATTCATTAAAGAAAAATTCAAAGAAATTGATAACTCAATTCAGATTGATTTATTCATAAGCACATAGAGCTTTATTTTAGTCTTACTGAGTAAATCTTCAATTCTCAAATGCTAGTTCAATACTTGTGTTTGAAGATGATCAAAGAGTAATGTTGATACCGCGGCAATAATTTTCTGAAGTCCTTGCGAGTAGATCTAGATTTCAACAACATGAATTGAGAATCAAGTACTATTGGATTGTATTGGACCTTGACTAATAAACGGAAGAAGTGGACAAAGTTTCAGTTAGTCCATTTTAGTATAAAATTGCTTACAGTCAGTAGTCTCGTTCATCAAAATATCTATTTGACCAAAGCGAGTTAGAAACAAGCCTAATTTTTCTGTGTTTCTACACCTGAGTCTCTGCGCTGATTTGTTAGTAATTAATAAGAACAAGTATTAACTTCATCCTTATTGAAGGTCTTGAGGGATGAAGATTAGCACTCAATTTTCTAAGTTATTGAAGTGCCTATTGTTTTTTATTTATGTTTTTCTTCTCTAAGATACTACTGAGACTAACATAATAATTGCTCATCTTATTTTTGAGAGGTATTTCATAAAATATATTTTACTTTTTCTCATCAATTTTTATATCCCAAGTTTCCTCTATATTTTTCATGAAGGCATTTTTTGAGTGACTGGCAAATTAACAGTGATATGGTGTTTTCGAGACTAGAGCAATAACTTGGTTCCCAATTTCCAAAATGCATCTATGTAATGGTGAAAGGTATATACGTTCATTGATTTGAACAATAATTCAAGCTAATTCCTTGCAACTAAAAAACGTTCAAAGTGTTAATAATGACTCTGTCAACGAAATAATTGAGTATTACAAAATCTGAATTTTCATTTAATAACTGATGACAATGATTAAATATGTAGAACTGAACTTAATATTCAACTCAAACTCAATTAACTTAAAAAGGAAATAATCTAATGAAAGGAAGAGCACCTTTTTCAGTTATTACTAAATTCAAATGCCAGAAAAGTGATTTAATTTAAGCAAGAGTAATTAATCACATATCTTACTTTTGAGTCGAGATAAATTAAATTCTTTGAATTGATTGATACACGATGCAATTAGTAAAGAAAAAGTAATCAATTATGCTCAAGTAATTTCCCAGAGCTGTTCCCAGTCGAAGCAATGCGAGCAAAATATTTGAAGCACTCTAATATTTATCATTCCTGGGAAACTGTAATGAGAATCACACTTGCTTTAAGTTGTTCAGCGAATATCGTTCAGATAATTTACTATTTCAGATACTCTTTGAGATAAATTCGAGTTTTTGATTCGAAAAAATTACTTTGAAATCAAATTGAAGTACGATGCTTTGAAATGTATCATTGAAGTGACTCTTATTGAATTTAAATCTCAATATTTATACGAAATTTAGAGCTAAGTTTGAAGTTTATGTAGTTGTTATTTAAAATCTCGATTTAAATGAAAATCATTATGGATGATACTCTGATACATTAAATGGACTGAATATAAGATTAATACCACTACTACAGCAGAGATATACCGCCACCACCTCATTAATTTAACGAAATTGTTTTGAAAAATCTCAAGACCAAAAGAATCAGTCCCGAGTCAAGAGTATTTAGCATTCTAAACACTCATAAATATTAAGCTAGAAGAATAAATTTACCTTTTCGTGTCTTTTGTTGGGTTGCTCTTGAGTGCCTAAAATTCTTTGTGTTTTCCTTTTATTTTGATTATTAATTTTTGATCGCGGAAATATTAAAATGATTCGAAGGGGCGATTTTTCGATCTCAAAAAAACATTATTGCGTATGTGAAATAGGAAGAATAAAAGCAATAAAGATGCGATTGCCTAATCCGCACACATGTGCTATGTTCATAATTGAAACCAAGAGAGAAAGCTTTTGTCTTTTCAAGGCAATCATACTTTTTGTAGTATTGATTTCCAAATTGAAAGGATGTGCTCCTCAGATAATGCTTTTTCCCTGAAATACAATCATCTCAGTTTGTTTTTTTATCCTTATTAGACATACTTGATAAACTCAGAAAAAGAGCATAGGCACAATCATTTTCAGGCGATGACAAATTTCCATAAATATCTTCTGTTTATCTAAGAAAATGCCTTTGAAGTTCTTATAGCAACTCAAATAAGTCTTTGACTCCTCCTCCGAATATTATTTATCTGGTAAAAAGTTAGAGTTCTCTCAAGATTATACATAATTTTTTCAAAACACTATAATCCCAAAGATTGATTCGTTGGATTCTAAAAGCGGGAAAATACGATTAGGTTCTCGAGATAGGCATTATAATTTTTGTGTTTACAGCTATCAACTTTTCATTCATTATAGGCGAATCTGTAAGACATAATATAATTTATGAGAGTATTTCCTGAGTGAGAATATATAATTAATTCAAATAGTGGATTTACACACAACGAATATTAAGTTACGCAGACGAATTAATGATGTAAGTTCTTTCTTAATCGTCAAATAAATTATTTACTAACATATTCTCGACGTTCTCAGACAATAAGTGAATCCTCCTTACAAGTAGAAGGGCTTGGTGTTCAATCTCGCATGATGATCACTCTGATAAGTTTGCCCTGTCACAAAGGCAATCTTATGAGCATACATCAGCGCCGCAGGCACTCTGATCGGCCCGCTCCAGTTCGGGTAGTTAAAGCATTGGAAGTAAGTCAATTCGTAGAAGGCCTCTTCAGGTAAATTTGTGTCGTTGTAGATCACGTTGTAATGCGTCGGCGTACAAGTTCCCATCGTCACGTCTTGGGCGACCAGGAAGAAATCAAAGTTATTCGACACGACGTCTCTTGCGACTACGGTACCAGAGGGAGGGTTAACGAACCCTTTCCTATCATTGCGCACGAAGAAGCGGTCATTAATTCTCTTCGTCACTACGATTTCAGTGAATTGTGGCTTATAACCTTCCTTGACCCTGCCAAACATTTCTTTGATCAAATTTGTCTCTTCTCGGATAACATCTGGTAACTGAGACTCACCAACACCGTCTCGGTAGATAATTACCATCTCTGGCAGGAATTTGTTGAGAGTATTGAATTCAACTAGTGCTTCTTGAACCAGAGAGTCTATTGTTTTGATAATCTCCTTTCCGACTCCTGGCTGTACCTTCACTTTTGAGAAGAACTTCGTTAGGTTTTTGTCAAGACTGGCGCAGAACCCAACGACGCTCTTCTTTCCGTTTTTGGTGCTATGGAACACGTCTACTCCTATAACCATTGCTTTGCGTGGGCCCCAGCTTTTCGGCATCGAGGTCCACCATAGAGGATTCCCGATTTTGACGTTCATCTGTTGGAGTACTTTAGAGCACACGGAATACACGTTCTTTCGGAAACTGGAGTCAAGTACGACTTGAGAGAGCACTCCGAACTCCTTTGAGCAGATCTTCTTCACGGATTTGTAAAGGCTGTTGCTAAGGTACTTAGGAATCAGCACGACAGCCAGTTGAACCGTGTCTTTATTTTTTGCAAGATACGACCGAAGGCTCTCTTCCCAGGAGTCAGCTTGCTTACCAGCAACTTCGACCCAGACTGGCTCTTCGACCCTGATGCCAAGAGTCGTGGAGACTTTTTTGAAGTTAAAGAGAATATCTCCAGCTAAGTCGTAATGGTCTTGATGGTAGACGAAAGCCCAGTTTACGAATTGTCCTGGCTTCTTTACGGCGCAGTTAAGCTGGAAATTGCCTTTGTCTGGAATGAAGGGCTTATCGTCGCCGAAGGTGATAACGGGGTATTCTAACCGGTATCCTTGGATATCAGATACTTGTTCGAGAGTAATGCCTTGCTTTTCAAGAGGTTTCTTAATGTGGGCGTTCAGGTTCATGATGCTGTCCATGCGGTCTTTTGGCTCGCGGCGCGTGTAAGTCGCGACGTCCTGCATCACTTTGAAATCTCTTCGCATCTCATCTGAGAGGCCGGTCAATTGCACCAACTCAGGTACGAGATAGATGGTTCTCTTTCCACGGTTAAGCAAGCAGACGAAGAGAGGCTGTTTCGTGTCTCTGATCTTAATTTCATATGCTCTGAGATAGTATTCACAGTAGGAGATGGTGTTCCCCTTTGCATCGATGAAGGTAGAGAGAGGATTTTTTGAAAAATCAACATCATCGACCTGATACATACGACAGTTTCCATATGAAGCGACGACAGAGCGTCCGAGCATTTCTTCCGCGATTGCCTCTTTGCTTGGCAGCTTTTTGATAAACGCAAGAGCTGAGTCATTGCGGAGGATTTTCGAGGAGAAATCGATAAGGAGTTTAGGTGTAAAGTTCGAATAGACTTCGCAGGAAGTCTTGAATCCTTGATAGATGTCGATATTGTGCTGCTTGATGGTGATTACGTTATCTGTGTCGTAGTATTTGGAGTTTCTGCCCCATTCCATGAACTTTAAGTCGTATTTCATGCTCTTCTTCACCAAAATATTAAGATATTGTCTTGTAGGCTGTGCGGTTTGGTTATCTTTAAAAGCTTCGTAGGAAAGGTTCGTCTCTCGCGCTTTCTTGATAAAGAGAGTGAATTCCTTGCCACGGACCTTGACTACAAAGGCTTTCTGTTCGTCGCTCTTGCCGCCGATTGAGAAGATGTTTTTTCCTGCTAGGCAGAAGTCAGCACCGAGGAATTCACGGATGTGATCAGTCGCTTCTTTGATGATCCGTTCCATGCCGTATCTCCAGTCTTCAGGAATAGGTGGGTCTGTGTGGACGGCATAGACTTTGATGAGAGTCTTAGGATTATGGATTTTCATAGTAAAATGGTTAGAAGACAGGGCAAGTGTCTTTGCTTTCCAGCCAGAAGTAGGTTGCGGTCGAGTGGGAAGCTGGATTGGCTGGTTTGTAGATTCTATTTGGGTTGGTTCCATGATTTAGTATTCAGAAATTTTGTAATTATTGAAAAAGTTTAAATTTGTCGCTATTTAAACTTGAGAGTTAAATTCTATTATAACGTTATGTGCACTAGAGTGTTTTGTCCCCCTGATCAGAAATCGCAATTTTCAGAGAAGTAAGGGTAAACTTCGTTTCTGATCAGTTAAAATGTTGCTTGGAGAGGTTCTATAGCACCGGATACATCGAAGCATGAGAAACAACCGAGCATGGAATTGGGAGTTTACGGACTGAGGTGTTTAAAAGTTAGGAGACTTGAAATATTCTTTTAAGCGTTTTATCTAAAGCTATGAAGACACGATGCTTGTCCCTTATGATTTGGATCTGTATGAGGTCAGACATTACTATAATTTAATCAACAGATTCGTAATAAATGAATAACCTCAGAATTGGAGAAAAGACCAGAAAAGTCTTCTATCTTGAGCCCGAAATGTAGTTCGATGCTACCTATTGCTTATCGAAGGAACTCCTAAGAGTTTGGTGAAGCTGATGGAGTAACTATTATTCAGTGATGGATGTTCTGTTAAATTTCGCCGCAACCGGAGTCAAGCAAAGATAGTCGACATCATAATTCATACGACACTTGTGTTGTTTCGAGGTTCACAAAGCATGGGCTGAGATGAAAATAGCTGGGCTTTGGGAATGGTTTCTGTTTTACGTTAGATCGGATAAATTTGGCTCAGTGAACTACGTCTTGGTGAATTTAATTTAAATACGAAGATGGCTGCAATGTATTTGACAACGCACAATACTATAACAAATGTATCCACAATGAACGAAATAAAAGAAAGCTTAAAAAATAATAGCATGGCTTAGGTCTTGAGGTCTCAGAAAATCTTAAGACTACTTTCTATCTTAAACAAGACATAAATAATCTGTTAGTATTTAGTCGATGAACCATCCGAATACTTATCTTATGGAGTATACTCCAGAGAATTGAAGTGATTTCAAAATCAATCTTGATGGTCGTCTGAGGGTCTCAAAGGGTTCTCTTCATTGCCAAAAAAAATTTGATAACCCGCTAATAGTTTTCACTATATTTTACTATGCATGAATATTAGGTGCGAAAATTACTATTCTAGGGAAAATACTATTGTACTAATTATTGTGGCGAATTATTGATTCACATAATTCAAAAAAACTTCAGCTTAATAAAGCCATGATAGTAATACATCAACTATTAGTAAATTGATTTTTTTGAAATTAGTTTTGTTTTTCACAATATTGATTAGATAATCTTCTGACTTTATTAACCAAGAATACGTTAAATAGAAAAAAGGATTTATGATATAATGATACCAGTTACTCGGCGAAATTGCTTATACAATAAATTGCTTGAAACAGAATACATTTCCTTTCATTTAAATTTGTAAGAGAATAAAATCCTGTTGTTAACCAACCTGAGCTGAAGAGCGTCTTCGGCTACCGTCAGCGTAAGCCTAGCAAAGAGGACAAGCTCTCTGCAATTCTCTACACGTTGCTCAGGTTGGTTTTGTTAAACACCTTTCCTGGTTTATTTTCGAACGTAAGGCATTTGTGTCGCTCACACAAGAAGAGATGATTTTGAAAATGCTAATTATCTTGATTTAATATCAAATTATAATTCCTCTAATTCGTAGCTTCTACAAATCAAATGAGTAAATCAAACCTCAAAAGGCGGAAAAAACCTATTTTTTATTGTTTTTCCTTCAGTTACAACCATATGCTATAATGGAACTAAAGAATTAATTCTTAAAGTTTTGTAATGTATAAATCCATATCACATCGAGGATATAATGCCAGAATAGTAATTTTCCTCGGATTCTGCAAGGAGATTAATTCATTCATCTTAACAGATCCTCCAACTTGTACAGAAATAATTTCGCTTTTTAGTAAACAGTTTATCCCATCTTTAACCAATCCAAAAACAAACGCTGATATCACAATTAGATAGGTTTTTCTTTAAGTTGGACTAGGAATTCATTGTTTCTCTCATTGCTATCATCAAAAGCGTATGTAGATGCGGATTAGATATATAGTTTGCATAGAGCATCTTATTCATTGAATTTCCAGGAGTAAAGCTCATCAAAGACGGCATCATTGTCAACCTTGATTCTGTATCTGTTGAAGATATCCTAAACAGCAATCCTCAGAAACCAGGGCCATAAATAATATAGGCTTACCTTAACCTTTCTAACTTGTTCAGCCTTGAAATCTGCCTCGGATTTGCCACTTTCAGCAACGTATCTTTCTCTTTGGAGTTTCTCACTGAGTTTCTTTAAGAGCTTTTCTGTTGTGGAAGGGTTAGCGAGACCAATTGAGATGAATATTTGAATAGAGAGAAGAAGGATAGGAACATTGATATATTTACCTTCTTCCTTGTTGAAAAATTGTTTTTCTGCGCTTCTTTCCTTCTCGTCCCATGCGGTTTTATTATTGGAGAAGTATGCGACAGCTCTGGAGGTGAGAGTGGCAGGGGCCTTTTTCAAATAGGTAGCACCAAATTTTATCATCTTTCTCAGAGAACCTGATTGTCAGAGAATTTTATTTTTTATTAAAAGGATATTAATCCAAAAAAGAATCAAGGAGATGTCTTTACAATACTTGTCTGCATGATTATCTTATCAAAATCAAACCCCTTTTGGCGACATAGAGTTTTTTCGAATGAAATTTCATCGAACTGGATGTCAAAACTCAACTGAAATAATGACCTTTCTAAATTAAATTCGAGCAAATGAATTTCATTGACACTTTTGATGCTCTCATATGATGATGTTGTCAAATTAATCGATTTTGAGAGTTTGAAGAGTTGAGAAAAAGCTTGGAACTGTTAAAGGATATGATGAGGGAAGCAGCACATTGCGTCTTTTTAGCGAAACAAGTTTTTTGGCATTTTCAAAGAATTCTTTAATATAAAAAAAAAAAGAGCCACATTCACAACCTAACTCATGTCGGAAAGCGATATGTTGTAACTATCTTCTTATTTATCGAGATTGAGATAATCCCGTTTTGATAGGAGTCACATTTTGACAATACAAAGAGAAAATAATATCTATTTGCTCAGTGTATGGAGTCCTGTTAGGACTAATTAGCTCATTTATCTTTTAGGAAGTTCCAAAGTTCTTCAAGTTGAGTCTGGGTTCCACCCCCTCCTTTGATTAGTTGGACGAGCTGCTTTGGACGATCTTCTTGGAACCCAATGATGTTGCTCATTTTTGCTACCTCTTCTCCTCGCTTAAGAGTGCCTGAGAAGAGCCTAGTAACCAATACATTCAAGATGTTGACTCGAAGAGCTTCAGAGTCGGCAACGGTAAAGCCTTTGGGAATATTTTTAGCTGTCTCTTTAATGTCCTTTTCCATTTTTTGTTATTTCGATTTGTTAAGGAAGAATAAAATTAATAAAGAAGGCAAATACCAATTATAAATAAATTCTCGAATCTCGCACTCTTTTCTTTTCTGTAATCTTTTCTTCCCAAGAAATACTGTCGATGTTTGGAGCTTTAATTGTTAGTTTTCACTTGAATAACAAAAGAATCTGCTCGTCCAGGGGAAAAGTAGTGGATCCTAATATTAAACTACAAGAAGATGCGCACATACATAAACCTGTGCCAATCACAGAATAAACCAAAGTAATACGAAATTACGAATTAGCAGATATTTGTAGATAATGTAAGGATTCTTTGACTCCCTGTCACTATCAGATGACAAATAAATGCAACATTTGCTGAGAACAAATGAATTAGGAGGCTTGTTATTCAATAAGTCTTGTTGATGAATTTGTTCTAATTATTTTTGTTTTTGATTGAATCCATCGTGATTATTTTCCCTTTCGTCAGTTTGATTGAGTTGAGTATATAGAATGATACCCTATTTATTTTTCAGTTTTCATCAGTAAGCAAATTACGAACCTTGGCAGCAAATTTACGAAGTATTTTATCGTTGGGACTTTAAATTAATTGAAAGTTTCGAATCAAGAAAAGCACTGAAATTTTTTCATGGAGTTTCCTTTCTATTTAACCGAGGCTCTTAAGCCTGACTCAGAAGGCTTTGCCCTCCTTCATTCCAAGAATTACTACAACAAAACAACAGCACTTACAACTAGCGCGAGTTTCTACTCCAACCAATCAACAACAACAGTCGCTAAGGAGTTCCAGAAAGTTGCCACAGTGATAGACAAAATGGGTGAAGCATCCAGCAAGGTACCTAATACCTCGTAAATCCGAATCACATCCCAATTAGGCGCAGAATCTCAAAGCAACCATCACGAGTTTTTCTAGATTTGCTGCCAGTGACAACCAACGCTTATATCTGAAGGTTGAAGGCAAGAAGGTCCTTGGATTGCTCAAAGTCGGAGAAAGAACTCTCTTTTATCATGATTATCAAGGCTCCGTTAAGGAGCTTACTCCTCTTTGCGTTTTAGATTTTTATGTTCATGAGAGCGTTCAACGAAATGGAATTGGAAAGGTAACGTCGTCAATTAGACATCCAGGATGATAAATTGTGTAGGAGCTGTTCGAGTATATGCTGTTCAAGGAGCGTACAGAGCCGAGGAAACTAGCATACGATCGCCCTTCGCCAAAGTTGATTTCTTTCTTGAGAAAACATTACAATCTCGTGAAATACCACCCTCAGAACAATAACTTTGTGATTTACAACCAATACTTTGAGAGCAAGGGCTCGGATCCAGCTCCATCAAGGCAAGCGAAAGATAATGTGAGTATGGCCTCCACAAAGCCAAAATTGTTTGAGTCTTCGCAGATGAAAGCTGGACCGAAAAGTAATGCATCTGGAAGTTTCTATTATGACAGAACATCTGAAGTTGGAGGTAAAGAGAATGATTTTCCATTTTTCCTAACGAAATGCAATACTAAGACTATGATGATGCTCAATCCGTCACATCGACTACATCGATAAGATCCCATAAGATTTTAAACGTCGATCACGATATCTTTGGCACAAAATCCCTTGTGACACGTCAGTATAACAATGACAAGGAGGAGAACAAAGCCGGATCAAAGAAAAAAATCATCAGGAACGAAAATGAATTTAAAGTCGCAAAAGAGACCTATGACCTGAATGATGTGCAGTAAAATGGAGACCTTCTCAATGGTTTTTCTAAGATCTCTGAAATGTAGGCAGAAAATTGAGCATACACAAAAGCAAATTAACGATTACCAAAAGAAAATTGGGGAATTGGACAAAGCCAAGAAGAATCTTGCCACGAAAGACGAGCGTTCTCGTGGTGTACTTCAGGCTCCTTGGGCCGCGAACCTGCATGGGGTAAATTCGTTTAATGTGATATCGTTTTACCAATTTGAAATAGCTGAAAAACTCCTCTACTTCCAAAGCTTATGGCGAGCACTATTTCCAATCCAAATGATCTTGCTAGCAGTTATTTTATTTTACATTTTTTGTAAACAATCATTGAATCACTCAGTTTATGAGGCGATGCAAATGCGATTTATTATTTGTGCTTTTCTTGTCTTCTTTTAATTCTTGGCAAGCTTACATTCGATCACTTCACTAAAGTCTCTGAACTGAAAAACCAAAAATAATAACGTTTCTCTAATATGTTACTATATCATCTAAATTGAGAAAGTTTATTAAGCTCTTTGACTGTTAATAATAATGACTGATTAGTAAGTTTTATA
>ENA-UOTX01001084-UOTX01001084.1-compost-metagenome-genome-assembly--contig:-NODE-1084-length-22910-cov-4.441072_pt1 | contig 22910 bp, 16 predicted proteins | sample MGYA00238143_ERZ746982 | MGnify/ENA primary metagenome ERZ746982 (study PRJEB28758, sample SAMN06268862) | compost metagenome | isolation source: single cell | place: USA: California, Emeryville, Joint... | reverse complement strand
CTTTCTGCTAGCATATAAGCTTTTTCCTCTTGCAGCGTCTCTGTAAATAGCGGCAGGTTGCTAATCAGATTCGACCAATTTTGTGTCTGATAAAGATCTGTCTCTCGAGTATCCATGATCTCGTAGGTTTGCAGATCGAATCCGAATTCGCCGCAGCCAGTATTTTTTTGTAATGCAAGTTTGTAGTCCTCTGAAGACTTCCTAGCCGGTAGGCTTCGCCCATCGAAACAGCTGAAGGGAGCACCAACAGAGATTTTTATATTGATTAATGCTGCTTTGTCAGTGCCTCGCGCAATTGCAAGGTACCCATCTCCGATTTGGATAAAATCATCCGCGTTGACTGTATGATCAGATACATAAGACAAATACGTAAGGGGACAGATTGGCTCGTTGATACAGGTGTCTCTGCCACATTTTTTATACCCTGGAGGACAGTCTAAAGTATATAACGCCGTTTTCGCTCTACTAATACAGAATTTCTTTCTTTTCCACGTTGTGATATTATGCTCACTTACAGCCGGTACTGCAGCACAGTCCATACAATCTGAGGGACAAGCACCTTCTAACAGCGTTGGGAACGCGCCACTGGAATTATAGCAGCCCGGCTTAGTCCCTTTCCAGACACCAAGCACGACCTCTTCGTAGCCTTTGGAGCAATTTTGAGTTAAGTTTTTGAGTTCAATGTCCATGATTGGTAGCGATTTTACGTTTCGAGGGAAATTGCTAAGAGAAAGTGTCAGAGAGTCAGAAAACAAATTTTCCATAGCTTTCAAGTGATTTTCAAGCATTCCTAAGCAGATACCAGCAACCAATAGATAGAACAGCAGGGAGATGCAGCTCAGCCATTTACACCCGGCCAATTTTTAACAACCGAGCACAATTGAACATTGCTCCTTCCAACTGAAAATCGTCCAATTCATCGTCATTTGTCGATGGGTTTTCTGACTGGATGTGGAACGTTTCTAATTTTACCTCTTGTTTTGCTTCTTCTCTTCCGCCATCATCATTGGGCTGATCCGCTTCGAACTCGAGGTTCATCAGCAAATTGTAGAGGTAATTCTTTTTTTTATTTCAACAGATATCTACGATATCTTCTAATCAATTAGTTCTGACAGATTTACTAGCCACTGCGGAATTGCATTGCATCCTCGATAATCAATGAAACACAATAGTATGAAGCGATAAGACTCAGGATACATGATAAACTCTCAATATTTTGACTTAGAAGTTGTTTTTTTTTGTAAACTGTGTCATTTGAAGACTCTTCAAATTAATTCCTGCATTCTTAAGCTAAACTCTTCATCTGGTTCTCGAGTTCGTCAAGACCATCATCCATATTCATATCAGCAGGGATGTTCATGCCCGGCTCCTTGTTCTTGTATTTCTCAGGGTTTTTAACGCTATCAATGATCTGGTCAAGGTCCTATTTATCACAAAAATCGTTCAGGATTCTCTCATGTCGTTCTCATACCTTTTCGTCCATGTCGACATCAGCATCATCATCCATAACTCCCATTGCGTCTTCTACCATCTCGTTCATAAGGCCGAACTAGTAAAATTAACATGTCAGTTAAGACCGACAGCTTCGAGGAGGTCACCTGCATCATCTGTTTCTGCATCTCCTTCATCGTGCCGCTCAGCTCCTTCACATTCATCAAAGAATTCATCTGTTTGATGACTTCAGACGTATCACCCATCATCTTCGCCATTTTCATGTTTGCTGTAGAGATAAAGTTCCGTTATTACAGCATTCAATGAAAGGGGGTAATTTACTAAACATAGACTCGATTGAATACATCATTCCGTTCATCTTAACTTTGTTAGTGAGGAGTCTTGCCTTCATTTTACGGCACTGACCGACCTGCTTCGCATAAATTGCGTGAATAGCTTTATCGTTGCTGTCTTTGAGAGCTTTTTTGAGGTCATTTTCACATTTCTTGAATATTTATTAGCAAAAATAAAAATCAGAATCAGGATGGGAAAGATCGCAAAAATTTTTCTCATTGTTATTGGCCTCAATGCGCTTTTGTTTGTCCTATACTTGAGTGTTTCAAGCCAAGTACTTGGTAATTTCATTCATAAAGTCAACAATAACCTACATTCCACCTACATAGAGTCCAACTTCAAAGCAACAACGCTAATAGTTCTTTAAGTCTGCTTATCTCACCCATTTATGATCGAGGGAACAGTTAAAGCTCATAATTAACTGGAAATTTGAAGCCTTTATCTATTTTTATCCATTTTTGGAGTAGATGCAATGCGTTAAATGTAAATCAACTGCGGGCATTATATTACCTTCAGCAGATATCCTATCGCTCTTATTTGAAGCATATCTTTGCAAATTGATTTCAGAACTCCTCATCGTTCGCAGTTCACAGTTCGGTTAATTCGTTAATAATTGAGAGAAAAAATCGAATTAAATTTTCAAATAATGGTCTCGAAACGAACTGCTGACGTAGACGATTTGATTCGCCGCTACCGCCTACCCATCCACGATAACTCTACTTTATACAGCACTCTTTCAAGCCTCTACAAACGGTACGAAGACAAGCTACTTGACCCTCCTGTTCCCGATACAAAACTTGCTGCTGCTTGGAAAGCACCCTCCAAAGTGCGAGGCGTGAATCTCGGAGGATGGCTTGTTGTCGAAAAGTGGATCTCTCCAAAACTATTCACATTCCACCCGAAGACTGAAAACCTCATCGAATGTGACGAATTCACTCTCTGCGAAACTCTTGGCAAAGAGGGAACGAAAAAACTCCTTGGATCCTTTCGAGATTTCTTCATCACAGAGGAAGATTTCGTTAAAATGAAAGATTACGGGGTCAATGCTGTAAGAATTCCGTTCGGTTGGTGGCTATTCGGTGAAAGTCCTTATCTTGAAACCGTGTCGTATCTAGATAAAGCTTGTGTTTGGGGTCTAAAATACGGGATTTCCATTCTTTTCGATTTTCAGGCGGCTCCTGGAAGCCAGAACACTTGGGCACACTCAGGAAAGAAGTCAGAGATTCCTCGATGGGACAAAAGCGAAGGCAATGTAACAGTATCAGAAGCAATTATTCTGCTGGTAGTTGAAAGATATAAAAAATTTCCCAACATTTTTGGCATTGAAGTCATGAATGAGCCTCGTTGGGATCTAAATTTCGATATCCTTAGGGAATATTATAAGACTTGCTACAAATTAGTGAAGGCAATCGCGCCTAAATGGAGGGTAGTTGTCCCAGACTACCCGAATGAAGAGACAGGGAAACGGTTCGTTCCAAAAGACCCAATTATAAAAAAGTTAACCTTTGATGTTCATGCGTATTATGTATTTGGGCCTTTTCATGAGAGTCAAACGTTTGAAGAAAAATTGTATTGTATTGAAGACGATGGGTGTATTATGAATACAAGGGTAAAGGAGGAAAAACAGGACGTGATCGTGGGTGAATTTGCGCTGGCTTATTCAGGCGTGGCTGAAATTAATGATGATGAAATGAGAGAGTATGCTGTGTTTCAATTGGAGATGGTCGAAAAAGCTAACGCGTGGTTCTTCTATAACTATAAGCATACGGACAAAGATGAGTGGTCGTTAGAAAAATGCATTGAAAAGGGATGGCTGCCTCCTAAATTGAATTTGGTTGAAAGTTTCATTAAGAAGTATAAGAAGAGAACTTTTTTACCACCACCTTTGAAAACTATTCCATTCAAGCCTTGGAACAAGTTTTGATATTTATTTATTCATTTATTTTTCTTTTCTGCATTGTTGAATCAAACGAGCATTTTCAAAAACTGCATTAGCATTATCAATATTTTTCAAACTCTGTATGACAATTTTTCCTCTTTTTTTTTTGTAATGCTGTTGAAGTGAAAATTTGTAACAATGAACTCTAATGTAATTTCATGGAAACTATCATGACTGTCCTTTATCTCTCTTCTTCTGAGTCTCAGTTTTTTGTAGTTTTAGAAGTTCTATTGAGTATCAATTCAACGAATTCGTTGATTTCGAGAAGTATATCGAAAACGAAGAGAAGACCCTCACCGATCAAGGGTGATTATTTTTTAGTAAATAGTGCAATGTTCTCAATTGAATCTACTTGCAAGAAGGTGCAATTATAAATCATGACGAACCAACTTTCCTAGATCACAGATAAAATAAGCACTAACTTCTGAATTGAGAGATTTTCGTTGAGAGAATCATACATATATTACCTGCTTATTTTGAAATGTCAAAACCGAACCTATGTTCTGAGAAAATAGGCTCGAAAATGATGAGTAGATACACTAAACTCTGAAACACGGACAATAATTTCTCCTCTACATACCATTAGGGCTTTGTAGACACCCAATTTTTCGAAAACGAGGAAGAGAAAAATTTTTTATTCAGGATCTTTCCGCTGAGTGCATTAGAAATGATTATCAAGTTCTTCTGAATACGTTCGAGATTTTGGCTCCGCTCAAATTTTATTAAAGAGTTCGCGATTTCGTTTTTGTGATTTTGAAAGAACAATTTTGAAGCCTATTTTATTTTACTGGAAAAATTTAAATTTTCCGAAGTTCCCAAATGTTCTGAAGAATTACAGAAGGATCTTCATGGAGCAAAGATCCTCTATTTTCCACTCTCTTCATCCCTTTAAGTCTATTCACCCTCTCAAAATTACAATAAACCTAACTCAACCGCAATAAAATGAACCTACTCCCATCTACTCTAACAACTAACGTGCTAAACAGAGAATTAACTTGATTTGTTAATTAAAACATTGACTCAAACAAAAACGAATCTCATAATTTATGGATTTTAATACATTAAGCATTAATCACTTCACAAAATAAATTATAACGCAACACTTTCCAAAGCAAGATGAGAGAGATATTGACAAAACAAATTGGGTCCAGGCTTATTATTCTCATGCTAATCTTCCAGTTATATTGGAACTTATCCCGTAACATTTACAACTTAAGCAATTTTCTAAATTTTTGACGCTGGACGATAGAAAGTCAAAACTGCAATGGAATTTATGGAAATCTTGACAATTCTTACAACGATTGCACAAACCAACCAGCCACAGGAACCACTCTTTTCACATTCAATGGAGGTATGGACGAATTTCTCTCTTTTACCAAAAGTTTCGATTCTTTTAGTTGGCCTGGACATTTCAATGGGACTTTGGGTGCAAGTAACAGCTGTTCCAGCAGGCACAGCTTATGTGCTGAGAGTGACACTTGAGTAATTCAGTTTTTTTCAAATAAATCTGACGCATTTGAATGAGCTAGTCCGGTTAATGACCAAGACGATAAATCTTGCAAAATTATCTCGATCGAATTGGTGAACAATGCATTTTCGATTAAATATGCTGGTGCGCCGACGCTTTTGCTTGGAGACCGCAGCAATTATGAGCAGCTAAATTGGGGTTCTTATACTGTGGGTAAATGGTACTGGATCTTCTGCTCCCGAAGTCAGAGCTCTGGTCTTCTCAGTCAGGTTCAATACGTAGGAATATACGACCCTACAATATCCAACTATGTCAAAACAGAGTCCGAAGATTGGGGTCTCTTGTTTTACATGGCAAGCCTCTCATCATCCAATTTCTACGTTATAGCTAACGGCTTCAAACCGCCCGCTTTAGGCTTCTGTGGAAGGCTGCGAGGCTTAATCATCATGCCTGGAACGAGTGTCCCTATAGCAAGCGCATATGAATTTCTTGGGCAGCAGCAGGGTGGCGCAGGCCTTAATAAGCTAGTGCTTTTCATGCCTTTTGATGCAAGAACAGGGCAGTGGGCGAAGGATGGAAGTGGCAGTACAAATGATGGAGTGCTAGGATCGACGCCTTACACGGATTTGAATGATCCCACATGGGAAGCAGTAAGATGAGAGTGTTAATGAAAGTTTTAGGAAATTTACATTATAGGATTTAAGTCAAGGAATACGTTTCAACAACGGAGGGCAGCCGAATTACATTCAACTTCCTCTGTTCCAATTCCTCAACACAGATGATTCGGTGACTGTAAGTTTCATAATCACACTTAATAGCGTTCCAAGCTGTACCGCTCCGATTATTCAAAGGCTATCAGTAAAATGAGGTCATTTAATGTTTTGTTAATATATAATTCGTAAAGACTTCAAATACAATTGTATTTGGCATTGTAGTCAAGACTACTCGGGTTCTATGGATTGTAATAAATGGCGTAGAGCTTTCGCTTGGTATCACACTCACAATAGGTATTTATTACTTTCTCTTTCATCGTTTATTAATTCGCGACGATAGGAACGGCTACTGCGGTAACCGTGATGTGTACAACATATGGTGGACCACCATATCCTCTTTGCAAGGCGTATTCGGGAAACACTAAGACGCTGACGTTATCAAGTGTTACAGCGGCTTCGTTAGGAGCTTCTCCTTCTGATCAAAATTTCATCGGAAGCCCAAGCTGCGTATTGGATGCTTATTTGAAGCAGATTATAGTTTCCAAAGACGGAAATATTCTTGACAGTAATTTTCAACGTGTTTCACAGTTTTTCATTGCCATTATCTGTGCGTTAGTAACCTGCTCCACTTGTAAATTGGCAGTTTCACACGATAATGCCTCGCAATTTTGTCTCTCTTGCACGGGCACTAACATCCCTTTTAACGGGACTTGCCTGGCTGCTTGCGGGAGCGGTTTTCAGAAGACCGGCACCACAGGCCAATGCTACTGCCCCACTGGTTACTTTATCGATGGAAGTGTTTGCACAGGTATGTTCATTTGTCCCTCCACAAAAAAATAAATCAACGTTCCTTAGCGTGTACACCATTTTGCACGGGCTGCTCTTCTGCTGCTACAGATGCTTGCTATTCATGCTCTCCGTCTGCAATACCAGCTCTATCACTTAGTCCTACAGGAACATGCGAGCCTAATTGCCCTGCAGGCACGTATGCGTCTGATCTCTATTGCAAACCTTGTGATGATGCGTGTGTTGAATGTACAGACTCAGGAAACACTAACTGCGTTACTGCCGCCGGCTGTCAACCGGGCTATTTCCAGCAGCCGCCAGTACCAAGTACAAATTGCTTCACCAGCTGCCCAGCTTTCTATTATGGCGACAGCACAGACAATACTTGTAAAAGTTGTCATACATATTGTAAAGTGTGCACTGGACCCACTGACAACGTATGTTCCCAATGCGCACCAGGGTACTATCTATTAGGAGCAAGCACTTGTGTCCCAGCGAGCGGATGTACTCCTGGCACATATCCCGACTCTATAACTTCTACTTGTGCAAGTAAGAGCCCTTATTCCCTATTGTATTGATTAATACAAACTCAGGTTGCGTTTCCCCTTGCCAAACTTGCACAAGTGCAACAAGTTGCGTGACTTGTGTCACTAGTTACTATTTGCAGCTCTCTCCAGACGACGACAAATGCGATACAGCCTGCCCTTTGTTCTACTACGGAGACGCAATAACAGGCTCATGCCAAAGTTGTCACACATATTGTAAAGTGTGCACGGGCCCAACTGACAATGTATGCTCCCAATGCGCACCCGGATATTATCTCTTAGGAGCAAGTACTTGCGTTCCACCGAGCGGATGCATTCCTGGCACATTTCCAGATCCTATAACTTCTACTTGTGCAAGTATGAGCTTCCTCAATATATTTTGTTTGCTAATTTTAATTAGATTGCGTTTCTCCTTGCCAAACTTGCGCAAGCGCAACAAGCTGCGTGACCTGCGTAAGCAGTAATTATTTGCAACCTCCTCCTGATACTGACAAATGCGATACTACCTGTCCCGCTGGCTATTATTCAGACACCACAACAGGATCTTGTGAGAGTTGTCCGAGTCCTTGCACGAGTTGCACAGGACCTACAGTGGCCGATTGTACCGCAGGATGCCCTTCAGGATGTGCTACCTGCTCATATAGTTCTACCATAACCTGCACATCATGCTCTCCGGGATATTACGCATTAAGTGGAGCATGTCACTCTCTCTGTCCAGCTGGCTACTATGCAGACACAACGACGCTTTCATGCGTTATTTGCCCAGTCAATTGCGACGTTTGTGATGCTACTGGCTGCGTCGTTTGCCAAAACTCATTGTTTTTGTATAATCATGCCTGTTACCTGTCCTGTCCGCCGTTCACTTTCCCCGTATACGACCCGAGTGGTGATAATTCCTGTGTTGACTGTGATCCCTCTTGCATGACCTGCATGGGCCCTGGTCCTAACGCCTGCTCTCTCTGTCAAACCGGCTATTTTCTTTTCAATTCCAAATGCCTGCTAAACTGCCCTAGTGGCACTTACGAGACAAAAGTCCAGGTAACGAGCACGATCCAAGCGCCAATCTGCGAAAATAAGATCCCTCTTTCTTTTTCTCTGAAGCTGACTACAGATGCCAGGCAAGTCCTCGTCCGTTTTTCTGATTCAGTCGGGACGAATTACCTGGACTATTTCATTTCGATCCTTCAAGCAACCTTGCAGAACGTTATTTTAGGCAATTCCCTGATTCATGCTAATATAATCGATGCCGCCACGCTTAACCTGACTCTCAAGACTCAATATTACTACCCGACTGGTTCCTTGCTCCGCGTTGATCTTCTCATTGACTCGAGTTTTGACGACGACCCAACAAACAAATACTCGCTCCCAATCAAGTATTCAACGATTGGCCTATCTGAGTTTTACCCATATAACCAAACTCAAAGCAGCGTTATCACGACTCCCGCAAAGATGTCACAAAACGCTGGTACTGCTACAACAGCCGCTCAAGCTGCGGTACTCGCTGCGACTGGAGGAATCGCTTCATCAATCCTTCTGCAGTTTCGTTTGATCACAGATCTAATTCAAATTCTGCAGTTCTTAGACATCGATTGGCCTGCTAACGTAATGGACCTCTTCCAGCAAGCTTATATCGACCCCAGCAATCTCTGCATCCCGTTCTGTTTCTTCGATACGCCCCCGGATGATCAATTGCCTAATATCACAACATCGAGAGTCTTAGAATCTCAGCAAATCTCTCCTATATATCTTGCCAACGATTGTGAGATTCTGTCTACGTTAATTTTAATAGTCGCTGTCACTCTCTCGCTTAAGATTCTGCTGCAATTCAGGCGTCCTAAAAGCATTCCTCAAAGGATTAGTAACTGGGGCGTGTGGCTTGATAAATTCCTCGCATGGAATGCTCTGATGCAAGTATTCGCGTCAAATTATCCGCTTTTTTTCACATATAGCATTTTGCAGCTATACTACTCAAATTTTGAAATCCACTTTTTGACCGTGAGTACTGCTCTTGCGATAGTTACTTCGATAGTTTGCAGTTGTTATGTGCTTTGGATCTTGATTCTCGCACGGAAATATTCAAAAGCTGTGAAAATAAATGAGCAGCAGGCTCAGAAGAAGTTCGAGCGAGTTTTTACCATATTTGAAGGCTTAAAGCAAGAGAAGGCTATTCAAAGTTTCTTCATGCCACTAAGTATGCTACGAATCTGGCTCGTAGCTGTTATTGTGATGACTCTTGCTGAGCATACTTGGTACTCGACAATAGCCATTTGTGTGCTACAAAGCGCATATCTATTGTATATGCTTAAATTCCGTCCCCTTGATTCAAAATTTGAGCTTTGGTGCGCCATCATCGCTGAAACCTTACTAATGACTGCATTCTCTTGTGCTTTAGCAGTCAAAATCGGAACCACAGTTGATTTCAGCATAGATTCTAAAAACATTGTCGGGTGGATCTTCATTGGATTAAACTTGTCAGTCTCCCTCGTAACTGTGTTTCTTCTTGCCAGGCAAATGATTCTGCTAGTTATTACAACTTACAATCTTATAAAAGACTCCCGCAAAAACAGGGGACGGAAAGTGACCCCGATCATCCTAAGACAAGAAAGCTTGCATACTATTGAGAATCACTCTGTTTCGATACGCAAAATCGAAAGCGCTTTGGATTCAATCAAGCAAGCAGAAAAATTGCTGCGCACGAGTGTCAGAACCAAGAAAGAAGAAAAAGTCCAAATAGAAGACCGAGCGAGAGTTGAAGCTCTCTTGAAATCAAGCATAAAAATGGTCACAGAATCGAAAGGCAACTGGCTCACGATCCCCCAAGATTCTAAGCAAACGCTATCTCCAAAATCGCCAGGTACAATTGAACTTCCAAGCAAGATTAGCCTTGAACCTCCAAGCAAGATTCGCCTTGAATCTCCAAGCAAAGACAATATCGAAGACAGCAGTTTCGCAGATAAAATGGCTGCGACAAGCAATGGAAGTGTTAAACCAGAGAAGAGTCTGCTAGAGGTAGCAAAACTGAGGCTTTCACCAACGAAAAAATCTGGGAACGGCAATGTCAAGAACCTCTTCCTTCAAATACCAAATATAAAGTCTAAAACTGACACTGAAGACACTATGTCAATATATTCTGATAATATCAACGGTGAGGGTGGATTGGCGCTGGGTAGCCGCCGAGAGAGCAGTTTAGGCAGAACAGTCATCAACACCCAACGTTCAGGAGAAAATATTTCTCCGCCCCTTGCACCTGCGGATACTCAGGACAAAAAACCAGCTGATAGAGCCAGTTCAGATCGTAAGCCATCAATATTTTTGAGGGATAGAAAAGTGAAGCTGCATACTGCATTTGAGAAGAATATACAAGCGCAAGAACCAGAAAAGCAATCGAAAGATTCTCCTAAAGAGTATGTCGTTAAAAAGACATCAGACGAATAATTATATACATCAATTGTGGCTGTATTTATCTACAGATTTATTCTCTTGCTTATCAAATTGAGAAATCTATTCAAATTCGATTTATTTCAAAAGGACAAGGAAAAAAGACAGAAATTGCCATAAACTCTTTTTCGTAAAGAAAATTCTTTAAAGTTCCAATAGAAATTACAATTGTTACAATGAAGATGATCGTGTCTTCTTATGTCATCAAATAAACTAATGATAGAACTGCAGTTTAGAATTTGCTTTTTAATTGATACAATTTATCAAAGTTATTTGGTATTGAAGCAACAACTTAGTAGTTCTGTTGTATTGAAAGCAGAACATGTAAACATAATCTCAATGCATGAAAATTCTGTCATTAATGAAGCAGATTCACATTCCTTCCATAAAACAAAAAAAAGATTTTTTCTCTTTATCATGCACCGATATAGCGAGTTTTAACCGTTAGATTGGCATCATTGGAAATGTTGTTTAGCAAAAGCGTTGATTCCAGAACCAAAGGCTCGGTTGCCTTTTCAAGATAGAATTCGACAGTAGTGAGTGGGTGCAAATTTTGCTGTTCTTTAACAATCCCAGCTAATTCCTTAAATGTCGTACTGACTAGTAATTCAAGGGTCATCTTCCACTTTAGTGAGTGTAAATTGATCCTTATTATCTTCTCAGACTCTGATAGCATACAAAAAGGAGAATTAGGAAGGATTGTGAGTATAATTTTACCTGAACTGACCACTTGATCACGTTTGGCACGAACCCATCCCCAGAGCTTGTATCCTATTTCTTTAAGTCGGTTTTCAATGCCACTAATGGTTGTTTCTGGAGACAGAAAATCACGATCTTCGGGAGATGTTGTTAAGTAAATTTCTTTATCGGGGCCGGTGGCGATATATACTTCCTTGATTACCTCCACCACACCTTCAATGGTGCTGTCTAAATCCAGCTGGAATGCAGTATGGAACTCTTTTTCTGGGAAGAAGACCTTGAGAGTGGCCTGCGTAGAATCTATCATTTGGAAAATTAATTTAATAACCAAAATTCACTTTCCTGCTTTATTCTCTGACAGAGTGAATGATATTAAAGTTCTAGGGCTTTGGAGAAATTCAAGTTCAATTTTCCAAACGGAAAATTAGAGATCTACTGGAGAGGAAGGATGCAGCGACTACAAATCGTATGAATGAAGGTCGAAACCGAAAGCAACGAAAATTCGAAATGATCATTTGAAAAAAATTTTAATCTATCTCTATTTATGAATAATGAGTACGAATAATAGCTGATTGATATTGATTCTGAATTGAAATGAGAATTAATAGTCCGGAGGTTATCATTCTCGACGCACAGTTTTCTAGTTTCCGGGTAGAATTATGTGGTATTTGAGAATGATGCAAAATTAAAGAGCATTCTAATTCCAACGATTTCATTTCGGTGTGCAAAAATTTTTCAAATGTTAGCTCATCACTCAGGCAATTATTTCTCCATTATAGGCGATCTCTAGGGTGTTATATCCTTTTGAACATCATTTACGAATTTTTGCTCTGAGTGGATATTATTCGAGTTCAGAAAGCACTTTTTATTAATTGAAATACGATATTGTCATGAGAAAAAACTAAATTATTTACCAAGTGATTGAAAGATATCAATCATGTAGACGCTACAATTATACCAATAAAGAACCAATCATTAGCAAAACGCAATCCACAAACATAACAAACCTTCGATAAGCTTTTAACAAAAGAGAGATTCTTTCTTAGGAGCCGATAGACATTTCCTTAACAATCAAAGTCACGTCAGTTTCGATGCCAAGATCCTTGAGAGTTGCGTTCTTGTCCAAAGCGGGCGATGTAGAGTCCAGATACAATTCTACGTGGTTAAATTCGTGCAAAGCTCGATTCTTTTTGTAAAGATTAGCTAATTGCCATAGTTTAACACCAAGAGTCACCTCAAGAACCAATTCCGTCTTTTGAGATCTTAGAGTAAGGTTAATAGACTTCTCAGGGCCTAACAAATGCAAAAACTTAAGAAAATACGCATACAATATTAGTTGTACCTGTTGAAATTTCAGTCTTATAGCGAATGTACCCGTAGAGCTTGTAACCTCCTGGTCTAATCTTGTCTTCAATGTCAGCAACCGAAGTTGTTGGCGAGAGGAAAGGTTCACCGGGAGAAATTGTTAGGACGCACACTTTATCAACTCCGGTCGTGAACTGCGATCCTAATTTATCTGTGATATCTTCGACAGTGGCATCAGATCCTCCATCTAATCTTATGATAAGATCATCCTTCTCGGGGAAGAAAACTGTGAGAGTCGGCATCGTAGAAATTCAAAAAGAAAATTCAATTATAAGTAGTAAGCAATTTTCATTGCTTAAGAACACAGATCATCGATAGCAAATATCTAGGCGAATGAAAAATAGAATTCTAACAAAAGCAATTTAGATCAGAAAACGAGTTATGGGTTATGACCTAGAGAAATAATCTTGAGGCTGCCTTTCCGACATGAGAGCTCAGAAAAAGCGAAAGAGTGGTGGTGAGATGATGGCACAGAAAAGTTTAATCATGAATGTTTCGAAACCAAAAGTTCTTAAAGAGCAGATGTGGGTTGTATGTTTGATTGACACGCAAAGGATTTCGAGGAGGTCAGGAAAATATTTGATACTGAAGTAAATCCCAACCATTTCTGGCCAAATGGCATGTGAAGTTTCGAAAAATTAGAGTCTGAGCTGACTTGATGTCAAAATAGTCCGTCGATGCATGAAATCTGCAAGTGCCATTTGGATCGTAGTCACGAGTGGTCAGCAGTCAGCGAGATTGAGTGAAAAATTGCAATTGGTATAAATTTCGTGCAATCTTTATTGTTTATTTGGATTGGAGTACCTCTCTGCAAAAGATCCTACATGAAATAGCATAAACTTCAAACTCAGCTATTATTACTTCTATCTATTGAGAAATTCTTCACAATTCGACATGAGCATTTTTATCAGAAAAGAAAGCGCATCATTTTTCAAAAACCATCAATGCCAATGACCCGAAAACGAGTCAACCTTGACGCATCTAATGTATCGTGACAATTCAACCAATCACATGTTTGCTGAAGACTTGGCTCTGGATTCGCTCTGAGATTCCCATTTAAATAATTCCTATTGTCGCAATCAAAAACCACAAAGAGGTCTTTAAACATGCTCCATCCTACATTAGAGAATTCGCCTTACGTTAGAATATCCATCTGCCTCCTTTTTCTGTTCTCCTCTCCAAATTTCAGGCTCTATGGGACTCTTCCTCATGTCGTGTTCAGAGCGACTATGTATGGATTGATGCTTATTCCTAGGACAGTCCTAGCATTTTGGATTTGAAGTTGCTTCGTTTGTCAGGAATTTAACATCAAAATATCTTATCCAGTCAAATCAGCGTCCTCTTAAATGTTAAGTTTCCCTCTTCGAAATCTTTTCAACCTATCTGAAACTTTTTTCTCGTTTATTTCTTCTCTTAAGAGGTCTATAATAGTCTAATTAAAAATTATCGCCTAACGACGAATTTTCACTCCGAGTTAATAATGCAAAGTTCTTCATTTCATAGCTTAAACTCGAGGATAGCGAATTTTTTTGTCATAAATTTCGAAAATACAAAGCGATTTTTTATTCACTCTTATTTGTAACTTAAATTTATAAGTCCTTTAATTAATCAGTCTGTTTCAATGTCAAATCCAACAGAAAACAAGCAGCTTCCTGCCGGTCTCGAAACATACAAATCTCACCTCGCCAATAAGCTCCAAGAATTCCAAGACCAATCCGAAACACAAAACAAAGATTTAAATCCAGATTTCCCCGCAGCAGAATCCAACAATGCAAATAATGGAAATAATAATGACACTCCTCAAAATGAGGCAGGTGAAACAAAAGATCTGTCGCAAGACCATCACCTGCCTCTCAAATATGTTGGAGAGCAATCAAAAAAGTTCAAGAAATTGAAAAATAAGCATTCAGTTAACTTTCTTGACCCTCGTGATCTTCCCTCAGCCATTAAACATATCAACCAAAGCGTTGTCAGCAATCAAAACATTGAAGAATTAAGAAGCGGATTAAGTCAGCGGAAAAAGGACGTGTTTTTAGCAGCTCTAAACCAACCATACCATACAAAAAAATTCCAAGAAGTGATGAATCAGATCAACCAAATGTCAACTTCACCAGAGAAACTCAAAGACGTCGATGAATTGAAAGATTACAACCATGTGGTAAAAGTACAAAAGCGGATTTTCGCAGAGAAAATGAAGCCAAAGCTCGAGCAAATCCAAGATCGTGTTGCAATCGTTGGCGCGGACCATGAGAAAAACAATATCGATATCAATCGTGAGCTGTTTATCTTAGAGAATGAAGAGGAAAATCCTCATTATCAGCCAAGAAAGGTCACACTTCAAAATGAAGACAAGGATTTTGTACCTCACCGCAATATCAAAAGTGAAGCTTCGCTTGATTTTAGCAGAATATTGGACAGTGCCTCTGATCTAGTCGATTTTTTGGATTCTCCCACAACGAATAAGGCAGCGGCACCAACGGTGTTCAGAAAAGAGAGCAGGGAGGTAACGAGGAGAGACAATCAAAACCCTTCAATAGTTCTGGTCACAGGTGGCCAATCGCCTGTGAAAAGTCGATATGGAGATGAGACGCGAAGAGGAGGCGAAGATACTCGTCGATCGGCTCCTACGTGCACATGGGTAGACATGGAACCTAAAAAAACCATCACTTTTCTCGAGGAGAAAGTGGCCAAGCCTCTAAAAGTTCCAAGATATAGAAGAAAAAGCGATGTTTCTCACTATTACGGAGGAGAGTGCAAAAAGCTGGCCGCGGTTAGCAATATCATTCTGCCGACCGATATTCGGTATATTAATCCCGTGTTAGAAACTATTGAGAAAGAAGATCTGAAACTTGAAAAAACGGTATCGATACAGCCAACTCGAACGAGAGGACAGACTTTGAAAAACAGCAGAAATGCCAAAACAATGGTTAATCTTGAACCGAGATCACGGACGGAGTCGTTCAATTTGCAAAGATCAGAAGTTGCGAGTCGGATTGCTGAAGAACCGCAGATGAACGAGGTGCCTAATGTACAGGAGGAAGCTTCGAACGCAAATGCAAAAAGTACTGGGATGGGCAAAGGAGACAACTTTCGAGTGCTTTTGCAAAATGATCAAAAGACCCATTCGTTTGCCCCTATAAATATAAGGGGATTGAAAGCTGACGCATTCAAAGAAGAATCCTTGGAAGCAACTCCAAAACCTGATGAGGCTGATAATCAAAAAGCGGCTGCGCAAGAACTCCAGATTAATAAAGATGATTTTGCTAACAGGTTCTTAGTGCTGATCACTGAAAGAAAAGTCCCTGATACAAGGCAAAAGAACAAGTTGCTGGGAAGAAGCGCTTCGCAGCCAAAAGTCAGGAATCCAGCAGTGAAAGATCCTGAGACTGAAAAGAATAAAGAAATTCAGCTTGGGCTCGATGCCACTTTGAGACTCAACGGAAAAGCGAAAATGACTCTATTTAAAACACCCGCAAAACCCACGAATTCTCAAAGATTACCGCCAATAACCTCTCAAAGTAATGGAGTAAAGACAGCAGAGCAAACTCATAAGGCGAAAGGTAATGACCTGCACTCGAAAAACAAACGGTCAGCGTCAGTCGTCCCAGAGCGCAAATATTCGATTGAGAATTTTGAAATGAGAAGAAATCAACCGCCACAACCCTATTTCTCTCGCTTGCCATACTGTCGACCTGCGCATGATTCAGAAGTAGGGTTTGAGGCCTTTGAAGTTGGAATTGGCCCGAAATTTGGTCCATTTCAAAGCGAATTCCGATATGACAGGATGTCTCAAACTGCAATTAAGATTAAAAAGAAAGGCTCTAACTTTTACCTCAGGACGTAGTAGCGGATAAAAGCCTTTAATTATTCGCAATTTTAATAATCATCCAAGAGCAGCAGTGCCTGTGCTTAAGTATTATGTTTTATTAACATCAATTTTCTTGTATTAAAGGAACTAGATTCTCTTTTTGAGTTAAATGATCTCAACTGGTTCATCATGTATGTCTGATCGAAATATCCAATTAATTGGCAAAGGGCGCTTTCAATTCAGAAGATTTAGCGAGTATTATCAACCTTCTGAGCCACATTGTAGTATATTTTATTGATGACCTTCCCATATTGGATTCGGGATTTCTTATCCTGCTATTTTGATGCTAAATGTTTCACTATAATGTAAATAATGTCGGATATAGGTTCAATTTTTTTTATTTGATTGAATTTCTAAATGAATTTGTTAGCATGATCAACTCTTTCTCTCTGCTTGAGACTGACAGCTATTATTATTAAAACTCAAAGCAACAACTTTCATTAAGATTTTTGAATGTTAACTTAGCTAATGTGAGTTCGATTGTAATGTTAGATAAGCTTGTTTTTCTTCATAAACTTCTCAAATTGTTTCGAAGTTCCATCCTGCTGCATCATTTTTGCATACTGAGCTATGGCCACCTCTTTCGTCGCTGGATTGAATCGATCATATTCCTCATCGAGATAATACTTGCATTCATCGTACGTCTCTGGAAGTACTTCTGGCTGCACTTTTCCAAAGATCTTCCCGTTCAGCCAATCCATCGGGAACACCGCATTCACAATCGCGAGCACAAGAAGAATATAGGTCAACGCAGAGATCTCTTTGAAGAAAAACCAATCGAATACAAAGTTTGAAAACCCGAATATCACCAGGAACCATTCCATTACCTCGGTCATCTCAAAAGCAATTTCTACTCCCAAGGCCCTTCCAATGGAAGTTTTCCTCAAGAGATTATATTTATCAACCCAATAGCAGAGGAAAATCCCTAGGAAAGTCCACAGCAGCACAATTGGAACCACAGGCGAGTAGAAAGCGGCGGAAAACATGCTTTTTATAATCCCGGAATAGAAAGTCGCGAAATCCATCTTTGGATTCTCGTACAAGAGCATGGCTTGCTTTTGAGTTAAATTTGATTTCTTATCTAAGCTCCTTGCCTTAGAGCGTGAGTATTTCCCAAGCAAGTACCAAATGTTGACGAGGTTATAGATCGGTGTATAGAAGGCATTGAGCGTAAAGACGTAGATTATCGACTCTATCATACCGCCAGGCCCCCAGTAATTATTCGTGAACCACGCCACCGCGAACGTGATCATCGAGGTGTTCATAAACTGTGCCCACGCGAGTTTCAACGCGACTGAGGTGTAGTAGTCTGTCCAGCTCGCAGGCTTTTCCCAAAACACTAGTTTTCTGATTAAAAACTGAAGCACGTAGTTGATAATCACAATAACAAACGATGCGAGGTACGAAACAGCTTTAACTCCTACAGTCTCTATTGTTCCTTCATGCGCTTCCTCAACTTTGGTAATTAAAGTGGATTTAACATCATAAATCAAGAACACGCCTCCAAAGCATAGGCCCAGAATCCCGGCACAAACCAAATTCACTAACATCCTGTTTCTGAGTCTTCTCGACTGACAGACTCCTAAGTTTTCCCAAAACACATCAGAAGGCTCTGGCGCGGGTCGAATTGTGATAAACTTATTTTTCATCTTCATCGTGGCTCCGGAACGGCGATTTTCGCGCCATTTTTGCAGGTAGCCTTTCTTCCAGCGGTTTATCACGTCCCAATACTGCTGCTGAGTGTTAACCGTCACATAGGCGATACCCACAAACTCAGTCGAATCTCCTTTAAGTGAATCCTTTTCCATTTTCTTCAGAGTTTGCTTCAAGTTCCTTATCAACGTACTCGTATATTGCAATTCGTTATCGACTAGCTCGCCTTTTTGCTTCCGCTGGATTAATTTCGCTTTCTGGTGACACAGGGTCTCGATCTCAGCTTCCACCGTCATCTTATCTGCGACATCAAAGCAGCAGACGACTTTCTTCACGTCCAGTTTTTGGCCAGGAAGCGCGTTTTCTTCAACGAATTTCCAAACTTCCTTCCTCATATCGGCGCCGGGGATTTTCGGAATGTTTTTTACTTCGAAGGTGTAATCAGCGATCGAGGTGTCGCGATCGTCGATTATTTTCGCGGTTATTTTCTGTCTGTAACGGAAGTATTGGAAGAATATGATAAGGACTATATAAGCGATGATGTTAAAGACTCTCTGCAGATGATGATACTCCTCCATTGTATCCTTGTGGTCATGAGAGTCTCCGCCACTAGTCTTCGTATTTGCCAAAGAGATCACACTAGCAGAGGTAAGGACACAAGTAGAGCTGTCAGTTGTGTTGTAATCGCTGACGGGTCTGCAAAAGTCGCCTTGGTAATTTGAATAAATTCCGAAGGCTCCACTAAACAGAAACATCAAAAGCAGGAGCCCTAGTGCAAAGATAAGGAATTGGAAGTACATGGGGTAAGCTGGTCCAAGGAAATTGAGATCGAACCTGCTGCTGCAAAGAGGTAGCGGCTTGACTTCTACTGGCCTACCACTCATTTCGTCGACGTTTATTGGCTGTCCTGGAGGCATTTTAACAGGAACGCCAATTGAAACTGCTTTGAAATGATCTTCAGCCATTTCCCAGTCGGGTGGGATCATATAGGGGTTATAAGTCTTGTTTTGTATTTGATCATTCTTTAAGTAAGCCTTGCAAATGGAGTCTCGATGACTCGCTTGGCTAGAGGTCAACATATCGTCGTCATGCTCGTCGTATCTCTTTTCCAACTCGGCTTCCAAGTCCTCGTACTCGCTCTTTTTTCTGCCATCAAATGCAGGAACTTGAGGCTCATCTACGCCGCTCAGACGCTGTGGTTCTTCCAACTCATTTCTCTCGCTCACTTTCCTCCCTTGCAGAGAATACGAGCGATTCCTGTCCGAACCATCTAGTAGAGGGGTTTGGATTTTCGCCTTGTCGTCGTCGTCCATATTTGCTTTTGATTTTTTTATTTTTAAACCCTACACCAGAATCCTTCAATCTTTTACAGTGGCGTTTTTTTTTTTATTTTAGAGGTTGTAGCATTCAGTACTCCATCACATCCAAGGAAGTACTATTTGCTATTATTCAGAGCTGAATACAGAAAGATTTACATCTCAGTGATTTGTTCAATAAGTTTTTTTTGTTGTTTTTTCCCAGCAACATATCTCTTCAAAGTCTTGCACTTAGAAATGACTATTGAACCGCTAACGACCAAGCATTGCCAGCGAAACTGACGGCAATTCAGCTCTTATTTTCTTTTTTTTAGGTGCTTTAGTGTCAAAACCAGGTTTTAACCTGTGCAAAAATCTCAGATACCTAGTTAATATTCAATAAATAGCTCATGAAGCGTTTTTCTGTTCTAATTGTTAAATAACAAGATAACCTCCTAACCCGAAAACACATTGATTGTGGTCATTGTTTCTTATTAACGGCTCTATTAATTATGAACCAACTCGTCACAAATCGACAAGACAAAGCGTAGTGTTAATTGAATGCACTTGTTGAATCAGCAAATGTTATAGAATGTCTATACCATCTATTGCACCCGAGGAAATATACAGTAAACTATAAAGACTATAATGAAAATTTTTCTGAATTTCATTTTCTGCGAGGGTAGTGACTCGCAAAATCACCGCTGGAGAGACTAATTTCTCCTTTGTCAACTTCATTAAAATAAATCCAGGCCTTCACGATCCTGGACTTCCCTTCCTCTTCCACACCTTCCAAAACCTCGAATTCAGCCTCCTCTCGAACGTACCAATACGGATGGTTCTCGAGTCTATCCAGCAGCTTCAGCACGTTCTGTGACACCTCGTACACTTCTCCGAGGACCTCAACCTCAGGTTCCTTGGAAACGAAAGGTATTGCCCTCTTTGTCCCAAATCGACCTTCGTATTCACGTGCAGTCATAGAATATTTGTTCACAGATTTCGCTTCACCGAGATATTCACAATCGTCTTCCAAAAAATGATGGTTCGCAAATCCCTTCCTCAGCGTTCCATATACAAAGATTCTGACGGTATCGCTTGGGACATAGTCTTCTTCTCGAGCAGACACCATAGAGGGAGATCAATAGTCAACAAGATAAACAAAAAATTTTTAGCTGATTCAGAGGATTTTTGAATTCTTTATTAATTTGACTAGTGAAGAAAAGTCAAAACGGCTTGATATACTGCGTCATTCAGTAAATTGCGTATCAGTAAATAATATATGGTAATTCAGAGTTACGATTAGGAAATAGATTCGAATCACTGAATTAATCTGAATTAATCGAGAGAAAGAGTTCGGTTTTTACTGAGTATGGAAGCGAAAAGAAAATCGCTTGTCTCGAAATTCTATTCGGAATCTGAAAATCAAATTTTACTGGTATACATTCGAAACTAGGCAAAAAGATATCTAATCGCTTTGTTCTTTTGGTGAGAGAGTTTTCGAAGCATCATTGAATTTCGACTAATATTATTCGCTAAGGTTAGCGAAAATAAAGAGGGGAAATTATGTTGGTTCATATGTGGAGGCGTGAAGAAGATAATGCCGTTTTTTGGGAGGCGAGATATTAATTAAACTGTAATTTCTTATACCAGTAAACCATGTGTACTGTTTCACGCTGAAATAACTGAAAAGATAAATGGTGCAAAGTAAAACAGTAACTGTTCTCTTCAATAAGCAAGATAGGGCTTTATTGTGATATTGTTAATATACCTCTCCAAAATCCTATCTTATGTCGTGCTGTCAAAAATTCGATTTGTCATCAAAGAAATTATTGCGATCTCTTATGAGAAATATGACTTAACAGATGTTCCTATCAAAGATTTTTTACTTATCTCTCTCATTGTCTAAAAATTATCACTGAATTCTGAATGTTCCATGCATAAACCTTGTCATACATTTGGCTGACTTCTGTTAAAGCTGAAGAGCCGGCATTTTATGCGAACGATTCTGGCTTTCCAATTTACTGTAGTTAAGTTGTAAGTGCTGTATTGGACTGTCAGGACAAAAATCGGCATAAATAAAGGCACAGAACAGGTAAGCCCAGCAAAGTTCCACAATTCTATATCATAAAGTATAAAAATATGTGATTTTCTTTTCTGTAGGGTTTACTCCGGTAACATTTCATCACTTGTGAACTTCCACTCTCTTTCTCTCAATTTTTACCCTGTGGCATTATTTCAAATAATGAGTTACCAATGATGCATTTCATAGCGGTTATTGGATTGAAATTTCATTTTTCCAAATTACATTAAATGATTAAATCTTTCAAATCCCAAAGAATAGATTAAGCAATCTACGAATCTTTTTTTATTCATGACTGAACCCGAAATTACCGACACTCCTCAAGAGAACGTACCGAACGAAAAAGAGCCCATCATAGTCCAAAAAGCCCCGAGCAAGATTGGTCAAGCAATTCAAAAGAGCGCACAGAAATGGTCCCCTGCTTTCAGAGTTTTAATTTTGATTTGTATATGTTTGATGGCATCACTTTGTCGTATATTCTCGGTGCTGAGATACGAAAGCATAATTCATGAGTTCGATCCTTGGTTCAACTACAGAACAACACGCTATCTTGTGCAGGAAGGCCCTTACAGTCTATGGAACTGGTTTGATCATGAATCATGGTATCCACTTGGAAGAAGCGTTGGACCCACGCTCTACCCCGGATTAATGGGTACTGCAGGTGTGATGTATTGGGCGCTTAAAGCTCTAGGCTTTCCGGTTGATATTAGGAACGTCTGTGTGTTTACCGGCCCAATATTTGCAGCATTCACGGCAATTGTCACTTATCTTATGACAAAAGAAATTACGAGGAAGTCTGAATCTGGACTTTTCGCTGCCCTGTTTGTGGCTGTCATCCCTTCCTATATCTCGCGGTCAGTGGCTGGATCATACGATAATGAAGCCGTGGCAATCTTCGCGCTGGTTTGGAGCTTTTATACGTTCTTAAAAGCAGTGAATACGGTAATTAGAACGTTCGTTGTGATGTTGTTAATCGTTATTATATAGGGATCGGTTCTGGCTGCTTGTTGGGCGTCAATAGTGTATTTTTACATGGTTTCCACATGGGGAGGGTACGCTTTCATCATCAATATCGTCCCGATTTTTGTGGTTTTCCTGCTGTTGGTGGGAAGATTCGATACAAAAGTGTACGTTGCATACAGCATCTGGTACTTGCTTGGAACTTTGTTTGCGATGCAGATTCAATTCGTTGCTTTTCAAGCGCTGTCGAGTTCTGAGCACTTGGCATCGCATTGTGTTTTCGTACTCGTCCAGGTTTGTTGATTATTTATAATTT
>ENA-UOTX01001083-UOTX01001083.1-compost-metagenome-genome-assembly--contig:-NODE-1083-length-22923-cov-8.594677_pt1 | contig 22923 bp, 17 predicted proteins | sample MGYA00238143_ERZ746982 | MGnify/ENA primary metagenome ERZ746982 (study PRJEB28758, sample SAMN06268862) | compost metagenome | isolation source: single cell | place: USA: California, Emeryville, Joint... | reverse complement strand
TCAGTTAGAACAGTGTAATTCCAACCGTCTATCAAAACACAAAACATAAGCAAAAAAATAAGTTAAATTAGATTGATATACATCCAGCTTTCACTTAATAAGATTGAGGCTTTGAGCTCTGATGGTGTTATCATTCTTGAAAAGAGATAGTATTAAATGTCACTGGTTCTATATGAGCCATCAGTTAACTGTTTAGTGTTACTGCACTCTTTTTCAATTCAAAATTTTGTTTCTTATTAGTTCTCTAACCTAATTACTTATATTTGCAAAACGAATAGTGACACTCATTAAGTCATAAGGAAAAGCCAGTCCCAAAAACGGTTAGAGCCTTGATAGAACTAACTCATCTTATAGGCATCGATATTATTGATTCTATCGCGCTAATGATAGACCCTCTAAATCTGGAATTGATAGCTGTGTTGTCTCAAAAGATTTTTGTAATTCAAAGGTAAGTAAGAAACTAGTGAACTAATCACACTTCTGTGGTCAGACAATGTGAGTGAGATTGATTTGCTTTTTCAGGGTTAAAATTATGGCACACAAATATCTCAATTGATTTTTGAAAGAATTCCTATTCAATTAACTTTGTTGTAAAATTGCATCACTATGTCTTCACGATATTAAAATATTTCAAAGAAATGCATCTAATCTATCGAAACTTTGAGTATTCCCAAGGTGCCTGCAAGAAAAAACCCCCTCTCATGAGCGCTCCAAAGTAGACAGAAAATAGGTGGAAAGAAATTTTCTCATAATTTAAAAGCTGGATTTATATTAAAATTGCAAGAATATTTATGAATTCAAAATGGCTCCGGAGTTTTCTGGTCACCTATTTAAATCTCAAATCCGGGATAATTATTAATCAAAATTGTTCTCATTTAAACACGATGGTAACCCGTGCTATTCTATTAATCTGTGTTTCACTGTGTTTTGTCCACACCGCTTTTGGTGTAGAGGTACTTTCACCAATGGAAAGGATACAGAAAAGAAGCGTATTCGTAAATCGAAAAGAAATTACTATCGTTCCTCTTACTGCTTCCTTGACTGAATATTTGACAGTCACTCTTACCAAATGCGACAGAAAAGGAGTAACGTTCGCTGTACTTCCATCCCTTGATGCGCTCTCAAAAGCGAACAAATGGACCCAATTTGATGGTACCGTCACAGAAACGATCCGTGCTGGACATGGAAGTAACCCTAAGGGAATGGTGTACCTTGCTCTGAAGCACAGCGCTCCAGTGGGAAGGAATGCTCGCTCATATGTCCTTTTGCAAGCAATGGGTGTGCCTGGAGTTGTTTCGCCGACTCCAGTGTTCTCAGTCCCGAACTCAAAAGCCCAATTGCAATGGAACGCGAATACTAAAAAGGTCAACGTTACATTTCCGCAATTAATTAAAGACAAAGATGGATACTCGAAGCTTCTCCGAACAGGATTTAGTAGAAGCCATACATTATCGATCTCATACAGAATGATCGCTACAGTCGCTGAGAAATTCACTACAGGAATCGCACAGTGTGGTACGATGGTAGCAGGGAAGACGGGTCTAATTGACATAAGCAAGCCTTTCTATTCGTATTCTCAAGGCACTGTGAGCTTCGAATTCGAACCAACTGAGCCAGTTTACTATATCACTCTTGTTGCTTCAGTCGCGAAGACTCACTGGCAGAAGACTTCTAATAAGAGCTGGGAAATAAGCTATTATTACCCCATCACAAGGTATGAAGTGCCTGCTGCATATATCCAGCGAAAAAATTAAATAAGTATAAGGACTTCCTAATGAATTAAGGAAAATTTAATATCAATCATAATAATAATATATTAAATGAGAGATGCATCTTTCCTGGCTATTGCTTATAAGGATGGCAAAAGTATTAATGGAAACATTACTTAAATGAATTATTCATTATGTAAAAAATTTGAGATACGCTCTTTTTTTAGAAATTTGTTTTCTGGTGTTCGCGACTTCAATTAATTGCGATGAAAGATGGCTGAACCTTTGATGTAAGAAGGGTAAAGAAATATATTAAAATGGACAGAAGGTGTCTCCTGGCTACTTTAGGTATATTTGCGGACATTCTGAAAAGTGGAATAGCTATCGAAAAGGCATCACTGGTGATAGTTTTGGTCTTAGTTAATCGGTTTTCCTTTGATTCTTCTTCTTGACTCCGCTTGCAATTCATTAAAATTGGAAAGTTTAGTCTGAAATTCGGTGTATCGACCGATTATCTACCTTAGAAGCAGATACAACAGCGAATTGAGGTCAGACTAATCTAGATAAGTATTTAAAAGAGGCCGCTCATTTCTTATTTAACTCGCTCAAAAAGCTCCTCTAAGGAATCACTTGCCAGCATGTAACAAAACATCATTTTCTATCATAGAAGATTTTCACTAGGATCATTGATTGGTCAACAAATCAGATTATAGCAAGGGTGTTTTGAATATTTAAAAGTTATTCACCTTTTTTTTGGAATGTAGAACAATCACGTTTTCGAATCCGAGTCATCTCTCCTTACTTATCAATTAGTATCTTTCTCATCAAGGGATGCAACCAATCACTTGGCATCAGATTGATCATATATATGTTTAAATTATTCAAGAAATTATCTGAGAAAAGCCAATTATTCGACAAAGTTCTTGATTACTTCGAACAAATTATGAGAGAGAGCGAAAAAGAAAAGAGAAGAACATTTTTAAGACTTCTTTTAACATCCGAAATATTCTCAAGATCGAAAATACATTTCAGTTATCTTTGAGGCTAGCTTCTCAAAAGAGGTAGAATTGATACACAGCAAAAGGCTTATTTTTTGAAAGATAAGGTGATTTGAAGGAGACTCAAAATTTGCGTAACACGCGGTCTGTCCTTTAGAATTAATTAATTTTTTATTTCGCTTGGCCTTTCCAATTTTTATTAATGATTCTTTTCTCAAGGATTTTAATTTGATCAATATTTGGATGACTCTAATTTAAGAACAATTCTTTTGAAGAAAATGCTGAATTTTTATTGCATATTAATTTTTCGATAAGATCACAGAATGCTTTTCATTAACCCCAATTAAAATTTTTCTACTTCTCTCCCTGAATAGAATTTCATAATATTCAATTCAAGCTCTTTAGATGCCTACTTTTAGGTGGGAAAATGCATGATGGTACTCAATTCATGAGCATCAATAAGCATTAGACGCACTTCTTTATGATTTATATTTACATTGGCTCTGCGCATTCTATAAATTCTATAAATGATATGAAATTAATCATCACAAGAGCGCGATATACTTGATAAAAAATTGATGGATTTTATTAAAACTATTTGGTAACTCTATAATTTATCGATGATCGGAATGCAAAGTAGCCCATACCACGGCAACCTTGCCGAAGCTCAAATGAAAGCGAGGAAATCTCAAATGACTTCCTCTCTCGCTTCATTGAAGACCCTCATTTCCCACAATGGACCTCAAACTACACTTAACGTATCCCACACGCCATTAAACAGCTCAATCTCAACTTTCAAATTTCCGCCTCTTACCAACAACCGAAAGAGCATACCTAGCTCCCTTCTCGGCCTTTCAGATCCATTAGAGTCTCCTCATGACAACGTCTCCACTTTAGATATCTCGAATTCTCTTTCAGCACCCAAAAAGTTTAATGACACAGCTCATGGCACCAAGAATTTTTTCACCTTTGGCAGTCCGACGGTTCCAATTGAAAGAGTAAACTCAGACCAGTCTTGGACTTCTTTACTGCAACAAAAGAGACAGATTGACACTTCGTCAGTTCTGAAGAAAAATAAAGCAATGTCAATTTCATTCCACGCTGGCAGCCAGCGAGATGAACTGAACAATAGCTCATCGAATATGTTTAACGAAAAGAGTCTCATCACTGATCAGTTTGGTGCTTTGAAGACGTCTACAGACTCGAAGAGGTTCAATAAAACTTTCGAAGTAGCAAGTCACTTAAGAGCAATGTCTGTGAGTCCGGAATTACAGGTGAAAACTGAGTCGGAAGGCGATGACGCTACGACTACTCCTTCACCGCCTTTCATGCACTTTAAAAAGAGAAGCAGATTTGAAAGCAGCGAGGATCCCGATAATATTGTAAAAGATCGAAAGCTCTCTTCATGCTCAGTGGATTACATGAAGCCTGAGACACCTCAACTTATCAACAGAAATATTGAGGCCCTCAGAAGACCGGAGCTGCCTCGGACAAACTCAGCAATGAGCATGGATTCAAATCGCTCAACAACCCGGAATCCTAATGGCGTGCATAGACCGCAATTCTATTGTCATATACGAAATTTTGTGAAAGAAGAGAAAGAAGGTCCAAAAGGGCGTGTAGGATCGACCTTAGTGACTTTTAGGAATCGAGTTTATCTGTTTGGAGGGAAAAGAGAAGGCAAACGGCTTGGGTTAGCCATTTACAATCCTCTAAAGGAAAAATGGAAATTTCCTACTGTTACTGGTGAGACTGAGGGAATCGAAAGGGAGGGTCATTCTGCTGACGTTCTTAGAAATTTTATTATTGTTTTTGGCGGAGAGCGATTGCAAGAGGTATCAAATAAGCCTATTCATTCGGTCTGCACTGATGATCTTCTGATTTATTATCCGCATCTAAAACAATGGAACAAAATTCGTGCAAGCAGCACAAATCACGGTTTATCTATCGAACCGAGAAAGCACCATGCGTCGTGTGTTTATAACCGCCTTCTGCTGATCTACGGAGGGGTTTTAGAATCAGGAAAGCTAGCGAATGATTTCTGGGCCTTTGACGCAGGTAGTCTCTAACCAGCTAATTTTCCACTAATTATTGTGTAGAGAAATGCAAGTGGAAGAAAATACCGACTGGAAGCAAAGATGTGAGTACGCAGGGGATCGCATATCATAGGATGGTTCCTGTTTTTCAAGATACCATGGACGCCAACTATGAATCGAGAGCTAAAAAGGTAATTTCTTAACTTCTTTCTGTTAGACTATGAACGACACAAAATAGATACCAGAAGGCTTCTATGTCTTCGGAGGCAAGGACGAAACCGGAGAAGCTATCAGCACTCTAAAACTCCTATCTTACGACCAAAAAACAAGTGGCCTTGCTTGGTGCATTCCTTCTACAAGGGGAACACCGCCGACTGCGAGATACATGCATACTATGACCTACCACCGTGAAGCGGAAATGCTCATCGTGTATGGAGGAAAAACTGGAGGATTTCTCCAGAAAGGAAAGAGCAACGGGGTAGAAACGAACATTGATGACATGTACGTTCTTCTCCTCGAAAGAATGACTTGGGTCAAGCCGATAGTCCATGGTGCTCAGAGACTGCGCTCGAAGTTCGGACATTGCGCATGCATAGCTGTAAATAAACTCTTGATCTTTGGAGGGACGACTGATGATCATTTCACTGGGTTTGGCCTCGACCAAATCGAGCTGAGTAATAATTGCGTTGTTAAAAGTGTCTCATGTGAGTATTTTGATCAGGGGAAACTGAAGTGCTGAAAATGTCGGCTGAAATTAACAGTGATAAGATGAAGACTACTGGTAGAGCTGGAAGAGCGATTCAGTTTCTTATGACAATCCAAAGGCTTCGAGGAGGTGCAAGCCAAGAGAAGCAGGAGAAGGACATTGGAAGATCGAAATCGGGGTCTGTCAGTAGATTTGGCACGCAAACGAGATCGCTTTTCAGTAACGCTGCAGAGGATAAGAAACGAACGCCGAAGATCGCAAACAAATTAAAAGATTCTGTTTTTTCATAATTAGGAAACAATCAAGCACGGAAATAATTTTTACAAAGATTGTCTGCAAAAGTAGGTTAGATTCATGAAATTATTTTCAACATTTTATACTTAAATTTTGGTGAATCCTTTTTACTTCTCTCATAATAATTGACTGTCTTAAATTTGAAGAATAAAGTGCGAGAGTAAGAGAGGTTGTTTAGGTGACTCTCTTGCTCATTTTGTTAGAAAACGAAGATTTCTTTATTTATGATTCCGAATTATCTCGTAAATTAACTATGCTTCTGTCAGTTGGACAATGAAATCCAAGCCTTTTCAGGGGATTTTTATTGCTTCTTTCTTTCACACCTTTGAAAGTAAGAGGAAAATTGCGGAACTCTCAGAAACTTTTTCCTATTATTTAGGACTAGAAATGGTAAAAAGTAATCTTTTCCAAGATGTCCGAGGACGCCCTCCTCACCTCTGGAGATATTAATCTTTGAGAGAAGTATCCATCATTGCAGCCTCTTCTCCCATCCATTGACAGAATGCGCATACCAAGCCTAATATTCCATACGAATGTGGCTGATTCTTCTATGAGCAGAAGCTCAGCGAGGGAGCCCTGTATTCGGTGACAGTATGCTTGGTTCAATTCGGGTGTTCCTAGAGATTCCTACTCGAATACATTGGAGTACATTTCCTTGAAATCAAGACTGATCAAGACATTGTTAAATGCTCAGCCTGTGAACACCGCTCAATAATTTTCGAAGAGAATTATCTGTTTCTTCTAGTTCCCATGTTTCTTCACATTACCTTCACAGGTAATATGAACTATTTGAAAGAAAAACCAGCTTATTTTCTACTAATTGCTTAAAATTTTCCCGAAATCACATGACTTAATGAACATCCTCTTTGCAACTAAGTAATATAGAGGGATTAACTCCAACGCACATGGAAACTATTCAAAACACTTAAACATGAAAACCTTCGCAAACAAAAAATGAAAGAATCACAAACAAATCCGAATTAGTTCGCATTATTGATATGGGTAGTTTTTCATGAGCAGAGAAGATGTGTTGTTAATATGGTAGTATAAACCTTCCAGAGTATAATAATTTAATTAAAGCCTCTTTTCAAATAATTCTGGAAGGAAAATAGTCTGGATCAGAAGAAGTTTTTACAAAATAATTGGGAAATTTTGCAGGCGAGGGTTCATGGTATAATTATCAGAGTCAAGCCTAAGAAAAAGACGCGAATCAGGCTGAACATCCATGAAAAACAATAACTTTCTTGATCGTAACGCGGTTTCATCAGTTATTCTTGAGATAGTCTCTCTCTCTATAACATAACTTCAAGCAAATTCCAGAGGAAACTTAAAACTAGATTTTAAGTGAAGACGATGTCATATAAATGGAAGAGAAGTTTATAAAAAGTTCATTATAAGTGGAGGTTACTGAGAAAACACAAAAATCATCTAGCAAAGAGAATCATCCATTCCATTTGATTACATTTGCTAGTAAAGAAAGATACGTCGTTAGCGGCTGTATAAAAGAGGCGTTTATCTTCAAAAGCATTCGGTATTCGACTATTTTTCCATAGAGAGCGAAGAACTGGTGAACTTGAATCACAAAAGGCAAGAGTCAGCATTCAGTCATTTACTTTATGGAGAACCTCTTCCAAAGTAATCAGCTGTCGAATTGAGCTCATTTGGAAATGATATCTGCCTTTGCGGATTATTAGAACAGCTTCTACGCAAAAAGATTTATCTATGAAATGTAATTTCTTAGACGCAGTGATTCCTTTTTTTTAAACTCAATTATGAACTAAGCCAGTAATTTTTGAGGCAAGCAATTTTTCTGTTAGAATGCTTCTTCCTTATAGCTTTGTTTAATTGCGTATCTATTAATCTCATGTTTCACACACCCTATTCTACTGTAGTCTTAATTTCACAACTACCGAACCAATTAGAAAATGTGCCCTGCTTTGGTAGTAGTAGTAACTTCTCTGTACCCCTTGGAGAGAAATTCCGATTCCCAAAGGCATACACTTTTGTTGAGGAGGTCCCAAAAAGTCTTTTGCGTTTCTCTAAAAGAGGCTACTTCATTGCTGGTTTTTTTATTTGGAGGGTTGTTGTACAAGTTCAATAGAAGAGGCCCCTTCAATGTCAGCCAAAGCGAGCTAAGAAAAGAAATTAATTCCCTTAAATGAGATCAAGTGGTGGGCACCGATGAATGTATCAAGTAGCGAGTCTCACTAAAAATTTATAATCCCTCAAAAAAACTCTGATGGGGTTAGAGTGCTTCGATTCGTTGGTAAGTCTCGCTTTTCATTTCTCTCCTCCCATCCATAAAACTCCTGGGCCGATTTTCTATATTCTATATAAAGCCAAAACAGCCTCCCATTTCAAATTTGATAAGCAATTTAATGATTTATAATAATTTATTAAAAACCTTGCCCGGAGCATCCGCTTATAATCGAACATTATTTACGATTAGACGCAATTCCTTATTATCTTCCGAATATGTAATCGAACCTGATTGGTGCAACGTTCATAATCCCAAAGGAAGAAATCCGTTAAGATATCCAATTCCAGAATTTATAAATGAAGGCGGTAGGAAATACCCTGCAGCGACTCAAGATGTTTATGTTTGCATTTACTTGAAAAATTATGACATAGTATATCCGCCTACTTCCAATTGCTGAGTCTTCGAGTAATTATTTGCGTTCTCTATTCGCCATCACACTGCTAATAAAATCAAGAAAGAACCTGAGACAGCGTTTTCTCATGTAGCTTCATTGCTAGTTTTAGAAAAAAAAGTAGTTAATTTAAATTTTTTGGAGCTTGTGGAAACTCAGAGAATGCTTCTATTCTAAATTTATGCTCTGTTTTTAGAAGTAATCCAATGTATTTAATAAACCAATCGCACCCGAAATTAGATTTTGTTCATTTATTGGGATACTGAAAGATAAATCAGTGTAAATAAGAGCAATACTTTTTATTTCTGAGCAATTAAATTCATAAACCAATTCATTTGTTACCGAAACATTTTTCTTCTTCATGCAACAAGTTGACCTAGCTCAGAATTTAAGTTTGTTGCCCTCCAAGAGACCTCAAGTTTTGAAAAAAAGGAACCCACATGCAAAAAAAAAATCACAATCAAAAGAAAGCCAAAACCAAGCAGAAATCGCTGAAGAAATGCGGTGCATGCTTAGTTCGAAAAGGATCAGATACATACAACCGGTTCGAATGGTCCTCACACAATACGTATTAGTATCTTAATTCAGGAGCGCTCATTTTATTCGTAGGGATCGATATTTCCAACCGATTTCAGTCATTGGAGCTCCCCTCAGCAATTGTTGAACCTCATAAACCAAGTGGTTAAGGTGGAAGTCAATAATAAATTAAACTCAATGGTTTTTCATATGAAACCCAAATATCATCTTGATGATACAACTGCACCGTATTCATTTATTCCAACCTCTTTGTGGCTTAATCATAAAATCTACAGAAACAAAGCCGTCAAGGTTCTCAGAGAGTGTGGGACAGAGTTTAAAGATCTGTCGGATGGTTTGGAAAAATTGCATGGTCTGCTGCAAGTAATTTGAGTTTTTTTCGCCTGAAGCTCACACGCGATACAGTATAGATTAAATAATATCGACAAGAGTCGGCTCCTCAGATTGAATCTGGGGCTTTTTGATATAGACAAACTTGAATTAAGCGACACCGTCCCCGAATTTGTCGAGATTCGTGCTCCAAGTGGAATAGCTGACGCCCACTTTCCGATTCACCGGATAGTTTTCAACAAAAAGATGATTGAACTCTGCAAGATGAGCACAACAGCTGAAGCCCTATCGAGTCTTCACATTGGAATCATGAATATTTTAAGCTTTATATCACTCGAAGATTCCCAAAATTATTTTCTAAATTTGGTAAAAATGCTTGCGTCATTTTGTATTAGCGAACCTGCCGTGGGCGGTTGTCATACGGAAAGATTGTTCACGGTCATCGACGCTGAAGACCAGGAGGGAAACGTAATTTCTTTTGATATCGACAGCTAAGTAACAAATCTTCTAGCGAAAACGGATTGAAATAAGAACGGTGGTGAAACTATTTTTGAATGCATCAGCAACATTCTACAGATACTACATCATGGATGAGCAGAAAAATCCGGAGGAAACCATCGATGCTGAGACAAATGAAGCTTCATCTGAGGGCGAATCGATGCTAGTCTGTAAAATGGTAAGCAAATTGATCTTTTTTATGCCGCTTAAGTTCGATTTCTCTAGAAACTGAACGTTTCTACAGCGGAAGATTATTTCAATCTGAAGAAATCTGAAGGAGAGAAATACGTTGAAAAGTATATGAAGAAAGTTGAAAAGGTCGTTGAATGGGATCCTCCTGTTGAGAAAACCTGCAGAATTAAACTTCTGCAGGAGTGTCACGTTGCCACAACATAGAGAGAATTTGAGAGAAGAAGCTTATTCAAATTTCTTGACCTTAATAATTTCTGTACAATTTTATTACGTTGCTTTGGAAAAAAGCATTGCTCTGTCCTCTGAAACTCTGAAAAGAGGTTTTTTATATATAGATAGGAGATTTATTCATCTTTAAAGAGAACTACGGATGAATTTTTCATAAAATAGGATTTTCCGAAGGATTAAATGTCATATGTCGTTTGTTTTATTTTAATATATAGAGCTTCAAGGCCATCTGAAATGTATGAAGGGACACTTTATGCATTGGTTATCGAGATATAGATATATTTTCGTTGGTAGATAAAGACTTTGATGAAATTTGAATCAGGTACTCAACCAGCAATCAATATAAACTTCCAACACACATATAAAAGCAATCAATTATTTCTTTTTGGCCAGATACAAGAGAAGCCCTATCATTGATACAGTCACGCATTGGATTATCGTAAATACCACCCACAAATTTTTAACTTGTGACGCAGTCATTATCGCGTTGGAGAAGTCAGTCAAGATCTGGCCTACACTTTGCTCCACAAAACAATTGTTGTTGTGTATCAGAGTCAACTGATCCTTGTAAGCTGAGATCTCTCTATCATATTTCGTGGTTAATGCTGCTGCTGGAATCAGAACAATTCCCAACACTGTAAGGAATATCGTCAAACATATGCCCAGAGACTTTACTAATCTAGCAATCCAAGGCACATCTTCTGATCTGCAACAGCACATAAAAAGAGTTGAGATAACAAACAACAAACCCGTCATTATGATCGCAACGACCGAAAACACTAGGGTGGTGGAACCAGTGTTTTGTACGCTTGTGCTGGCGAGGTATACCCCTGGCATGTCGATTCCGTAACAGTTTGAGTTCAATTGTAACCTCGGCGAAACTGTCAGGAACGCCGACTCTCCTGCAAGGCTAGAGGCAAAACTAGGCAGGGCTAAAATATCCGATCCCCATGGGTGATATCCGAACTCAGCTTCAGCTGACGAATCAGTGTCGAGCAGACTGCTCCCTGGTAGAGTCCCATATTCAGCGCAATCGTTTCCTTTATGTATGATAAAGAGGTAATCGTTTTGTATTGGATACTCCAGTAAGCTTAGGCAAGTTTTTGCTCCATTTCCTGCAATAGTCACTCTGAATGTAGCGATAGGTTGAGAATTGATATCTTGGCGATAATTGAAAAATCTTCCGTCCCCAAATGCTACAGAAGTCCACCCATCAGCAGTGTTTGCTGAGGTACTCAGCTCTAGGGTTGTGATAGGGCAGTCTGTGCCTGTGGTGCAAATTCCTGGAGCACATTTCATAGAGCCAGAGGGACAAGTCGAACTATTAGTGAACCCTGGAAGTCTTTTGACACATAGGTACATTCCCTTCCAATTTGAGAAGTCGTCCGTCTCTTGGTCCGTAATAACTCTTGCAATTGCTTGAGGTCTTAGAAAGCCTACTAAAATCGTTACAGAAAGCTTCTGTGCCAGGCCAGTATCCGAGTGAAGAGATAAGCTCGTAACCAGAAGGACATCCTCCTGAGACAGAAGCAAAAGTGATATCAATGATGGGTACGAAGGCCACGTTTTTGTATACTCCTTGAACAGCATATCTGATTTGTGCTCCATTAGGAATTCCCGTGAAATTTATTCCCATGATCGCGCTGGTGAGAGCGACTCCAAAAATAATCAGGCCGTAGATCAAGACACCTACAGCAACCTCATATCGACCCTTGCGACCTCTTCTGAGACTTAAACTTCTTGTGTCGGATTGGAAATTTTGAATCCCATTGTTAGCGTTTCTGATACCCCCAGCGTTTTGAGCTCGGGAGAAACACGAATCGTGTCCTCAACAGGCACTATTTCATCTCCTATTGGCATGTATTGACCTCCAAATTCGGCAGTATTTTCAATTTCTTTGCAGAGAGTATTCATATTTACAGACTTCAGTGCATTAGGAATCTGCACAATTTCTTTCAACCGATCTCGCAGCTCAGAAGCTGTTAGTCTATTTGTATAATTTGGGTCGACTGTTCTCAACAGAATATTCTTAAGCTTGCTCTCTACGTTTTGTGTGACAGTTTCTTGATGCATGATGTCAGAACTCATTTTAAAGCTTACTAATTTCTTGTGACTTACTCCAATAGCCTTCATTATAGATATTCCTAATGCGTAAACGTCGTTCTTGATATCTTTTGGATGATCATCATAATCTGGTGCGATATAGACAGAGTGCTTTGATCTCTTCTCGTAAGTCACTTCTTCGATCTCAAGGTCGGTAACCCAAGTAGACAGTTTGGCGGTCATTTCTCCGGAACCTTGGTCAATCAAAAAATCGTGTCTGGATTGATACACTGATGAGATCTTGAATGGCTTTCAAGAACACAGAGTGCCCCACTCACTTACATAATGTTTATGATATCATATAAATTTTTGGAGGCCCCTATATAGAGCTTCCGGAGAGAGCTATGGACTGGTTCTGAGACCCAATATACTTCTGATTGGCTGTTTTCTTCTCTTTTGACAATATGACATGCTAAATAGGAAAGAATCCCGTCAGTCGGATAAGAACTCATTTCTTTAATTTCGTTCCAGCGCCACACCCCAAGCTGGATGTGCGCTTTGAGGTACACCAGAGAAGCGCTGGAGCATAACTTGGCGCTGGTCCGCGAGAGTCGTAGATGAGTAAATTTTTGTCATCAATGAGTTAACAAGTGGTTCTGAAGGAATAAAATTCGTGTATTGAGTCTCTACAGGCTCAAAGACTATCGGCATTTTCGGCTGCAGTTTTACTCAATAAGGTGAAGAATCATCATAAATGATAGGTTCAGTGTCCATTGATTTCGGCGGCGTGAATTTTAAATTAATTATCACAGTGATTTTATTTTGTTGTAATTGACACAAGTAAATAATTTTGTAGTCTCATCTAAAATATGGCGTAAGGTTTCATTGATCTAAAAAATAAATTGTTTTCCTTCTGATTCAAACATCTTTTGGCTGTTCTAGACTCATGAGATTTACCTTTGATCTGCCACTCTCTGGATTGTTAATGATAACCTGAATGTAGATATTTTATTGGATCAACACTCCAAAACCAAAAAAAAAAGCCAATAAAGTTAACTGAACCATTTTACTGCGTTACTAAAACCTAAATCTATTTCGAAAAGAGAGAAAATAAAGAATTATTCAGAGGAATGATGTTGCTAACAAAAAAAATATTCAGAGATTATACATCAATTACTGTCATATATAAAGCTTTTCGCAATTCCATGGTCTCCACCGGTTAACGTTGGGAAAGGTTTGGCACCATTGAGTTTTAAAATCAATTCTATCTAATTATCGGAATATCAGTTTACGCTTTCCTCGTAATTCTCTCTGAGTGAGTTAATTTAATTTTCCGTAAAAGTTCATCTCAATCATAGACTGATTTATTTAGCATTTTCATCAAGAATCACAGGCAGCCCGTTTTTGAGAAGCTGAAAATCAAATTCCATTCCATTTACTTAACTACCCTCAGAATGGATCGATTCCAGCTTTATTTGCTGCAATTGTGAAAGGTTCTTCAATAAAGAGAGCCTCCTTTTTAAGAGAAGAAAAAAAACAGCTCTTTCGCTGAAAAAATCAATGAGTTTCTAGTACTAAGAAGAAAAGCCTCCCAACCCCAAAAAGCTCAGCCTGGTAGCAACTTAATATACTGAAATATGTTATAATTAGAGCTCAACTAATATTCTGTATGACAGATAAAAATTTTTAATCGGAAGCCTCCAGAATTAAACGTTCAATTAAATCTCGAAGCTTTCTTGATATATTCTGGACTACTAATAAAAGGTGCATTCTATTTATTTCAAGAGCTGACCAAACTCGATAGGCATACAACCGCAAGCTTTGCAAGCGATTTCCGTAGGAGACTAACCTCGTCCAATGCCGAAAGCAGTAAACCAGAAAAATCCAGCGCGAGAATACTCTAACAAGAGTAATTCTGTTAGCCTCTTAAGGAGCGGAGCTGCCACTTGCTTATGGTTCAAAACTCATACAGTCAAACATGTTTTAGAGCTATAAAACTCACATTCTGTTCACAACTATAAGTGCTGATAGAATTTAAGCTTCTCAAATAATTAAATTTGTTTTTATTTTTCAGTAGATTAAATCAAGCTGATTTGTACAAAATCGCCATAGAGAAATACATTCGTTAACCATGGATTTGAAGGAAAATCTGGACAGTTACCCTATCAGAAAGTCCATTGCAATGCCCTTAAGGAAGCTTAGAGCGCTGAAAAACTCTCAGGCGAACACAGCGAATCAGGAGGAAGATCGAGACGAATCTTATCGCATTCAAGTGAGGAGGCTAAAGAATCAGAATATATTGAGCCTCTACCGTCTTCAGGACGTAATCAAGAACTCAGACTTTCATATTAATAATAGTTTCAGGACTGTTCTCTCTCGATTTCGACAGAAGAACTCATTTCTCCAATAGCTTTGCTCAACATGTCGAGTTCCGTGGTCAAAGTGAGTGTCGAAAATAACGACTCGACCTCAGGCTTGATATTTCACTTCTCTCCAAAGTTTGATCCCACTCACAATATAAGCTGGTAGAGTTCCTTTACCTTCATTAAAATTAACCCAATCCTCAGGGAGTTTGTCCTGCAAAGACTTAAATTCGGTGGCTATCCTCGCTGGCCAGCTCTTGCGAAAGCACTCGGGGTTAATTTTGGATCGAGAGAGGTCACTATTCCCATTGAACTCCAAAACTCTGAACATTTATTCTATTCTAGGAATACAAAGCCTTGATGAAAAGCACTCGTCCGTCTTATGAGTCATTACCTGATTTCACAGGTTTTAATTTCAGCGAAACATACCCTCAGCTTGTTGAATTTCGACTGGCTCAATATGAGGTTTTTGTCGACGATAGAATCTCGCGAATTGCCTTAAACAGCAAGATGGTGTCGCTGTTTACTTCCGATTATGAATTGGAGGCTTTTTCAAGTCTTCAGCTCGGGATGAAAGACGTATTCAGATTTGTTGAGCAAGATGAATGGATTGAATATCTAAAAAATTGCCTTGAAAATTATCGCGTTTGGCTGCGTGAAGGATTTAAATCGAAATATGATGAACTCTCAGTTCAAACCGTGAAATTATCTTTTCCAACAGGAAAGGTATATAAATATTTTTTCTCCTTGGTGGCGTCATTTTCAATGTGTTTTAGTCATTCGAAGCAGAAGTGAAATCTCAGTGTTTCCGATACAAACAAGGAACTGTCGTTTATTATACATTTTATCCTGTAGAAACGATAGAGTATCCGAAGATTTCTTTAACACAATCTCAGTCTCAAGATAGCCAAAGCATTGTATTCATTTTCGATCTGTTTGAAAGTAACTGAATGTTAACAAGGAAATGGAGGCTCAAAAGCAGCCTGAACAGGAAGAAATCGAGCAGTTTGAGAAAGATCGTGCTCAGACTGCTATGAATTTTATTTCTAAAATGTACTCAAAGATCTCAACCGCGTCTCAGTCAAAGAGCTTACAAAGCCCGAGTCAAGATAGGTTTCTGCCGGCTGAGTAGTATTTTTTTTTCTCAGACAGATCTTCTGCTGGTTTTCCACAGAAAATTTCAAGAAATTACATTGATTGGCATACAAGGACTCTTCTAGGGAGGCCAAGTTGAAATTAGAAGATTATAGATTTTCAATTAGTTGGTGTAATTGTCGAGTATATCCTCATTGTCTTTTTTTCTAAGTGATTTATCTATCGGTATATAGAAAAAATGCATCTTATAATAGGAATCGAACTGCATGTTAAACGCGTTATACTTATTCACATCTCTTTCATGACAAGATTCGAGTGTATTTACAAAAATCTCTGGTTGGATAGGAAAAGGATGTTTCGGTAAGAGCCAAATAAAGATACTAGCTGTTAAAAGATATCTTTTTCATTGGTTTAATAACTTAATTTATCGTGTTTTTTCACATATGCCTGCGAGTGAAAACTTCAAACCAATATAATTTAGTTCTCATTTGCAGAATGCTCACAACTATCTTGACTTATATACTTAACAAGAGCAATGATTTGGCCTGCCAGTTGAATAAAATGAAACAACAACTTCATACCCAGAGACCCTATTATTCACTCTTAAATTTGAGTAGAATAAAAATAATTTGCAGCTTATATCAATGAATACGTTAGATTTCTCAGATTCAAGCGTAAAATCTTGTCATCTTCTACTAAACTGTGTTTGATATTATTTTAAAAAACAGGAAAATTCACTTCATTTCATTTTCAAACAATTTTTCAAAATTCCACATCCACACTTGATTAAAGATTGTTGGAAATTAGAGAGAGAGAATCGATTGTGTTGTTGAAACTTGCTATCTTTCTCTCCGGGGAATATATATAAAAACTTTAATTCTTTCTTTTTGAATACAAGAAAAAATACATAAATGCCATAATCAAAAGCAATCAAGCCATAACTGCTACCATTGAGATTCAAATCGTTAGTAAACTGAAAACCCTTTATCATTATGAACCCCACCACCAGGGTGATTTTGCATCTCAGTCTGGTGGTTCCCATGTGGGATTTGTGTATTTTGAGTAAGATTATTTCCGTATCCTCCAGATAGATCAGCGGTTATTATCGGTTGGCTATATGAGACCTGTTGATCAGTATACGTTGGCTGCAGAGGCATTCCATAGTCTTGGTGTACAGACGACATCGGGTAGGGTTGATAGGGTTGATTCATCATGAATGGCTGGGGGTAGTCATACGACATGTTCATTGAGAGATTCGTTGCAGGACGATCCGCCACATGGAAACTAGATGAGTGGTTTAAGGAGCTCATAGCCAGTGCCAAATGCATGTTCCTTCTTCTTCTCTTTCTGATAATTCCTATCGTGATAGCAATACAGCAAATGATAAACACTATAGGAAGGATGATCATTATGGCAATCACGATTCCTGGGGTTGCTGTCGTTGTAGTAGAAGAAGAATAGGAAGAGGAATAATAGGAAGGGGTCAAGTCGCAGGAATAGAATAATGAATCGTAATAATAACCTGATTTACAGGAATAGCAGCTAATCCCATAGTAGTCGCACGTCGCGCATCCAATCGGGCAATAATACGACGCAGAAGCCAATCCAACAGCAATAATGAAGGAGAGAGTTTTGAGCAAATTAGCGCGGTTCATCAATCAGCCTTCTGACTTAATTTAATTAAATGAGCAAAATAAAACGCAATGACAACTCAGAGAGTTAATTATTCTTAATTAGCTCAATATCTTAAACCTATTCATTGTTCATTAATCTGCTCATGCGCTAATTCCGGAACAACGTTGCGATGTGTTTGCGAGTGCATCACAGGAGACCTAGCCAGAGCGTGCTTGAGACAAAATAAAAACACAAAAGAACTGAAATGGGAACTAGTGCCTCGATTTGGCTAGTCCTGTTATAGTGATTCAGGTTTGGCTCGCCTCTGCGTTTTTGAGATGTACTTAACATGATAAGATTGAATACCTGATAGTTTCTTGGAAGCAGCAGTTAAATAAGTAATAATTGTGAAGTGTACTAAATTTAGGCTTGATTCAATATAAGAAATTGTACCAGGAAAACCGAAATGAAACACTTTTGAATAACAAAAATGAAAAACAGAGTATCAAATACAGAATACAGTTAAAGTTTGAATCTCTTCGTTCTTTTAGGATGGAATTTGGAGAGATGTCAGTTTTCAAGTAGGGTCCACTTCCGATTTGTATTCAAATATTACGTTAGATTTCTCAGATTCAAGCCTTAAATTTTGTCATCCCTTACTAAACTGTGTTTGATATTATTGAAAAATCAGGACTACTCTTCACTTCAATAATTTCATTTAACAATAACAATTTTAAAAAATTCCACCTATGCACACTTGATTAAAGATTGTTGGAAATTAGAGAGAGAGAATCGATTGTGTTGTTGAAACTTGCAATCTTTCTCATGAGGGAATAGATATAGAGACTTTAATTCTTTCTTGTTGACTACAAGAAAAAATACAGAAATGCCAAAATCGAAGACAAATTAAGTCATAACCTGCTATCACTGAGATTCAAATTGTTAGTAAACTGAAACTCCTTTATCAATATGAACCCCACCACCAGAGTGATGCTGCTTCTCACTCCTGCGTTTCCCATGTTTTCCATGTGGGATTTGAGTATTTTGAGACAGATTATTTCTGTATCCTCCAGATAGATCAGCGGTCATCATCGGTTGGCTATATGAGACCTGGTGGTCAGTATACATTAACTGCTGTGTCATTCCATAACCTTCATAGTCTTGGTGTACAGACGACATCGGGTAGGGTTGATAGGGTTGATTCATCATGAATGGCTGGGGGTAGTCATACGACATGTTCATTGAGAGATTCGTTGCAGGACGATCCGCCACATGGAAACTCTTTGAATGGTTTAAGGCGCTCAGAGCCAGAGCCAAATGCATGTTCCTTCTTCTTCTCCTTCTGATAAGTCCTACCGTGATAGCAATACAGCAAATGATAAACACTATAGGAATGATGATCAATACGGCAATCACGGCTCCTGAGATTCCTTTCGTTTTAGTAGAAACGGAATAGGAAGAGGAATAGGAAGAGAAGGAAGAGGAAACAGAGGAAGGTGTCAGGTCGCAGGAATAGAGTAATGAATTGTAATAATAACCTGATTTACAGGTATAGCAGTTAATCCCATAGTAGTCGCAAGTAGCGCATCCAATCGGACAAGAATACGCCGCGGAAGTCAATCCTACAATAATAATGAAGGAGAGAGTTTTGAACAAGCTGGCGCGGTTCATCAGTCGGCCTTCCAACTTAATTTAATTAAATGAGTAAAATAAAACGCAATGATAACTCAGGTCTTTAATTATCCTTAATCAGCTCAAGATCTTAAACTTAATCCTTGTTCAGGAATCTGCTCTTGCGCTAATGCCGAAACAAAAACGTGATGTGTTTGCTAGCAGACCACAGGAGACCTAGCCAGAGCCTGTTTGAGACAAAATAAAAACACATAAAAGAACCGAAATGGGAACTAGTGGTTTGATTGAGTTAGTCCTGCCATAGTGATTCAGGTTTGGCTCGCCTCTGTGCTTTTCAGATGTACTTGATATGATGAGACTGAATATCTGTGATAGTTTCTTGTAAGCGGTAGTTAACTAAGTAATAATTATGAAGTGTACTAAATTTAGGCTTGATTTAATATAAGAAATTTTACAAGGAGAATCGAAATAAAACACGTTTGAATAAAAGAAAAATGAAAGCAGAGTATCAAATACAGCTTAAAGCTTTAATATCTTCGTTCTCTTAGGAATTTGGAGATATGTCATTTTTCAAGTCGGTCCGCTTCCGATTTGTATTTCAATATTAATTCTGTGGGCATTGATGTATCAGAGTACGGGGAAATAATAGATACAAACATTATTATTTGGTGCAGGGCTTCATTGAATAACTTTTTATGGTGAACTGGCACTCAAGACCACCATACCTGCTATCACTCGGTTTTAAAGCAATATTCAAGCATGTATAATTAAATCTTCTCGTAAGAAGCTGAAAGAAAGGTTAATAGCACATTGTCTGGAAAACCTAGTCGTCTAAGGCCGTTATTTTCAAGGGATGAAGTTTTTCTCTACAAACTTTGCGTTTCCAGCACACAATCATAAAATACATTCTAAGTCTACTGGATTAGATAAAAACTGAGAGAAATAGTGAAAGAAAGATTTCAGTCTATTGCTTGCTTCACTAGTGCAGGATCGTATCATCAATTTTCTTTTGAGCTAATTCATTAAAACTGAAAATCTAGAATAATGATAAAATCTAAAAGCCGTTCCTGAGATCAAAATACAACAATTGACGAACACTAAGAGATGAAGCATTCAGAATTGCGGATCATTATATTTTTGAATTTGAAACTCACACAAAACGTTTGGATTGTATAATTGCAGTTATAATGTCGGAAACAGTGTGATTTGGCACGATCAACTCCTGCTACAGTGGCTTATCGCTGAATTATTTCTGGAGTATCGAATTATCATTGAGTTATTTGAATTACTCGGGTGATGCTACTTTGTTAATGTAAGTGATGTCTGATTCGATATTATATCGTAGCGACCAGATTCAAATAATCCAGTGAGCTACTGCCCAAAACATTTGTTACTGATTCCATTCAAGCACAAACGACTATTAACGCATTGCAAAAAGCAATCATCACTCTCATTGAGGAAGCTCGCTGTATCCAAAAAAGAAATTGAACAGATCTATCTAATCTCTTCAGATTTCGATTCCAAGATCCTTAAGAATCCAGTTGAGCTTAAGATGATCAAGAACTGGCTCATACCTAATAATCCGTATTCAGTCCTGCTCAAGCTTCTCCTCATAGGAACTCGAGATGGTTTCGACATTCTACAAAAGATGAGATAACAAGCACTTGAATGGAATAGTGGAAGTGGTTTATCAGCATCAGAGCGAATTTTTTCTCTTCTCAGCGGATCTCAAGACCAAATTTGATATTAAGCAATAACACTTCTCGATTTTTTACTCTTCAGCTAATCTCCCAGCTTTTGAGAGAGGATATGAATTATTTCAGGCTAACCAATGCAATTTAAACCAAAAGAGCTACTCCAATTTTAGTTTTTCATACTATAATGAAGACTTGTCAGAAGCCGATATTACAGGAGGATATCACTTTAGAGTCGTAGAATATGAAGTATTCAAAGTTGAGAGCTATAAATCTAGGGAGGTAATAACTGATGATGTCTTTTTACAAAACGAAATCGTCGTATTCTGTGTGAAAAGATTAAAAACCGGGTGAAATTTATGATATACGTTCCGAGGCCTGAAATAATCATCGCATTTTTTCAAAACTCTCCATTAGTTTTCTAGCCAAGAACCACATGGGATGTTCAAATTAAGAAGCTTGGTGAGGTTGAGTGCTTAATGTGAGCTTATGCATCTAGTTTCACAAAAAGAATGAGTTGAAACACTATAGTAGTGGGTTTTTATAATGTCTCAGAGTGAGCCTAACGAATAATCGTCAGAGACTACACTGATTCGGCTTGCAATTATGAATATTATCATGGAAAAGAAACAATTACTGAGAGTTAGAAGGCCTATTCATTAGCAATTCCACATTTCCAAATAAATCACTGGTGTTTCAATGTGAAAATAATAATAAAGGCAGAATGCTATTATCATTGACAAGGATGCTCGGGTAAGGAGATCGGGACAATGACTGTGAATACTTCTTCATCTACAACAAAATTAATCATTCGAATGACATCTCAAACCATAATTAATTAAGAACTTCAATTTGAATTCCGATTCGCTGACACAACAGTTCTGGTCAGATTTACAAATCCACGTTGACCAACTTTATTCTAATTGGCTATCATTATCTTAAATTTGTATCTGACTATTTTTTCATTTACAATTTTGACTATGGAATCCTCGAAAGCAATCACCAAAGTGCTCGAGTGCCGAAAGCACCCTGGAGAAAAGATACAAAGAGTCTCATCAGTCGATGGTCCCAATGTCCTCTATTGCATAGACTGCTGTCTTTCTATTGAAGATAAACAAACTAAGGAGGCCGTGATCCCAATCAAAGAGTTCATAGAACGCTCTGTTTCTTACTTTGAAAAGATCAAACAACAAGCAACACTCAAAGGAGATATTCCGCTTGACCTCTTAGCTGCACTCGACGGCGAAGACGAGCTCATTTCTAAGATATCTTCACATATTGAATCAGAGAAGGTCAAAGTCGAAATCTCCTTCGGAGAGATCATCCAAAGCTTCAATACGCTCTGTAGTAAGACCAAGCAAGAAATTATCTCGAACTTGGATAACCAGTTGTTCAATATTAAGTACAATTATCGCTACTATAGAAACAAGGTACACAAATACTACGGAAAGCAAACTGAAACAGAGATCGCTGCTTTTACTACTGAAAGAGGGTTAGTTTCAGCTATTAATCAATGCGATTCTGCCTCTGATCTGGAATTCCTTATCAAACAGGTCAACGACGAGATCTCAGAGAACAAGTTTTTTGATAGCTTTGGAGACAGAGTTGAAGGAATGAGCAACGTGCTCAAGGAGCTCAAGAAAGCGCTGAAAGATCAAGGAGACACATTCCCAAAGACTCAGTTTTCTGATCCAACTAGTTCGGAGAAGATCATTGAAACATTCCAAAAAGCAATGGATACCTTCGTTCAAGAGGCTCGTTTCATTGAAAATGAGATCGGACAACTCTCATTTAACTCTACAAGCATTGATTCCAAGATTATCAATTGCTCAACTGAAGTTGAGATGATCAAACAATGGCTTCCTGCGAAAGCGTCTGCTCTTAAGTTCAAACTCCTCCTCAGAGGAACTCGAGATGGGTTTGACTTTGATACGTTCCATAAGAAATGTGATAACAAGAAGTACACGCTGGTATTAGTTAAGACTGACCATGGGAAGAGATGCGGAGGCTTCACTGAGCTTGAATGGAATAATACCAGCAACTATAAGCAACATAACAAGTCATTCCTCTTCTCCTTGGACCATAAGACCAAATTCCCAATCAAGCAACAGCAATACTCAATTTACACTAATACAGGTTATCTGCCAACGTTCGGAGGAGGTTTCGATTTGTATTTAGCAAACAATTGCAATACTCACAGCACTAACTACTCTAATTTCGGTCATTCGTATGATGCAGGGAAGTTCGCAGGTAATGATGTGAAGAACACTCTTACGGGTGGTTATAACTTCAAGGTCTTAGAA
>ENA-UOTX01001080-UOTX01001080.1-compost-metagenome-genome-assembly--contig:-NODE-1080-length-22951-cov-19.958862_pt1 | contig 22951 bp, 22 predicted proteins | sample MGYA00238143_ERZ746982 | MGnify/ENA primary metagenome ERZ746982 (study PRJEB28758, sample SAMN06268862) | compost metagenome | isolation source: single cell | place: USA: California, Emeryville, Joint... | reverse complement strand
AAGGGATTTTGTAGATCGCCTCGAAGCTTGATAGAAGGCTACCATCAATGTCAGAATATGTTCCTAAAGATCCTATGCAGCCGGGTGTGAGGGCCAAAGCCAGCATTTTACAACAATTAAGCTGGAATAAACATATTGCAAAGGAACAAATCGATATTGTGATCACAAAGAGTTCGGTATAGTCGCGTATTAATATATATCACACTGAATAAATAGCCGTTCAACTACTTGCTGTAATCCTTCAGAAGCATCAATTCACCCATTCCGCTCTATGCTTTACACTCACAACTTTAGAGTTTTCTTCATAATCTTCTATCTATTCGAAAATGTCTTTTTCTATTGCGACTATTGAGACTAGCCTCGAAAAAAAAAAAACAAACGAAGGCATTTTATCAAGCAATTTTCGAGGTTCTTTGATTAAAATTTAAGATTGAAGCTCCTGACTTATTTTATTCCAATTTATAATTTCAATAGCTGCATTAAATTGCGCAAAAAATCAACTATGGGAGCTATTAACGGTACCAACAATTACAAAGGACGACCCTTTTTACACCAATTCAGGTATCGCGATAACACACTACTAGTTTTCTTTCAAGACTCCCATACAGTCTCCAAATTCGAGCTCACCCTCCAACAACAAAAATATAAATACTGGGCTCAGCAGACAATCTCACTCTCCAATGGCTCACTTTACGCCATCGGAGGCAGACGATCCATTGAAATGGCTTCAATAGAAGCAGATATCACTAACGAAAGCACACTTGAACTCGTCGCCACGAATGAGGTTTACAGAATTAACCTCTCTAAAAGCATAAACAACAGAATCGAGCTCTCTCAGTCTCGCCCTTGCGAATACCTCCCTGAAGCACGCTACAATCACCTCCTGCTTTACGCAGCACCATTTATCTACGTTATCGGCGGACAGGGAGAAAACTCAGCGCCGTTAAGGAGCTGCCTTCGTTTTCATACAAAGACCAAGAAATGGTCTCCGATAAAAAGTTTCGATCTGCCCTGCAACAACCTCGCTAACTTAGCTGGGATCAGTACTGACAATCAAAAGCTTTATGTATTTGATAGTTCTGGAGAGCCTTTACCTAAGGTGTATCAATATAACATTGAGACCGATTTATGGGTGCAAATCGTGATTAGACTCAAAAACCGAGGGGTTTTCATACCTGCGAGCATTGCGACCTCCGTTTTTCAGATAAGCGAGAACAAGCTACTAATACTAAGCTCAGAGGATAGTTCTGACACGAAAAATAAAGACATTCAAACAGGGTTTTCTTATTTTTTCAATCTAGAAGAAGAGAAAATCGAGGATTTCCGCTATGAAAAGGTGCTGAATTTCTCGACAGTCCATGTTGCAGGACACCGCGACTTTAGAAATAACGAACTAGTGTACATTTCTTTCGACCAAGAGACAGCTGACTTATTTGATAAGCGAATGGGGATCTGCAACAGAGTCGATTTCAACGAAACGAGGAAAAGTGCCTTGCGCTTTTTGGCTCGTAATAATAAATCAAACTTGTTAAGCTGTGGCAGCGCGCTCTGTGGTCTCTAATTTCAAGCAATTTTGATTATTTTTTTATGTATCTTCGATTATATAATAGTAATTTCCTCTCCTAACCTGTAACAATGTAAGTATAGATCGTTCAAGTGCCCTTATATCCTGTAAAAAAAGTCCGCAATATTGCATTGCGGGAGTATTACAATGCATTATCTAATTCCACTAATCATTACCTGCATTCATAATTTATTATACTGATTTCAATGAACATGAAAAGATTCGGTTTATTTAGATAGAGCAAGAATTGATTAATTTGATGTGGGATTTGGTTAATAAAGTGCTAAAGCGAAATTTTCTGATCGAGGAATTAATAAAAAATGTTTGGATGTTGCAAACGCAGCCACATTGATAAGCAGGCCGACATTGATCTCACACAGGCCTTCACACAAGAAAGATATGAGAAATATGAGAAACCAGCCCAGGAAGACTCGTGGTTTCAAGACAATACAAGGCCATCGAATTATTTCAGCGCGTTTTTCACTCTTCAATGTGCAAAGTCCATGCATTATAAAATTATAGCTTGGATTCCAAGTCTCACAGTATTCTATTTTCTAACCTTTCCGATAAATGATTCACTTGATTAGAGAAACGAAGATCAACTTGTTTTGGTGCAAAGCCCCAAGGTTTTAGATACTTTTCTCCAGCTATACAACATAGAAACCGGTAGAAGTGCCTCTTTGTTACGGCTATGGAACGTGACTGTAACAAAGTCGTCGCTGACAGCTTATAGAGACGGTTATTTATGTTTTTTATGGGATCCTTCGAAACCTAAAGTCACAATCGTCAGAATTTCTTTGGTCAATCAGAAATTATACCCTGTAGGGGCTGTGCATTTAGTTGGAGAAATCAATTCTTTGCTAATAACTAAGGATGGAGAGGAGATTTGGGAGATTTCTAGCTTTTGGCCTCAGATTCAGGTTATTTCTACGTTATCAAAGCGAAAGATTTCTCAATTCCGCGTGCTGAACCAAAATAGAAACAGGACGCCTCTGACTTTCTGCCGCTATGAAACACTGTGGCTAAGCGATATGAAAGCAGTGATTTTAGTCGGTTTTAATGAAGGTTCACTGCATATTTTTCAAATATTCCCTTACAAAAAAGCAGCTGAAGCAATCTTTTGTTGTCGGACTACGGAAGGAGTCGAGGAGACAAAACAACCCGAGACGCTAGTTCCGAGAATTAATATAAATTACAATAATAATTCCACGTTGATTATTCTTGCTGATGGAGGAACAAACATCTTCGTTTTCAAATTTTCAGATATTGAGAAGCGTCTCTCAGTGACTCTTCAGGCACGGCTTAATTTGAGCCCGCAAATAAATCGGTTGCTAGGAGAAGCGAAAGAAGTGGTTTATTATATGCAAAATGAGTGGCTGCTTGTGAGGTATCGAAACCGCATTGGATTGCTTTGGATAGGAGCAGGATCTTGCGAGTTTTCACTAATAGCAGCTCTGAGTTTGGGTCAAAGCAATAATTTGAACTCGATTTTCCTCGGCAAGAAAAGCTTTTGGGTGCTTTCTGAAGGGGGTCTGTCGAAATATGATCTTTCAGATTGGATTTGCGATGGCGACGCAAAAACCGCAATAAAAGAGTTCGATTTGCCGATAACCGCAGTGAGAATCAAATGTGCTTGCTCGAATATGAATTGCAAAAAATCACTTGCTTCAACGCTTAAGGAATTCGATGATTGTATGATAGAACAACTGGGGAAAGAGTATAAGAAGCAAACCAAACTTCGGGGTATATTGAAAAGGCGCTGAAAGCGACCGCGACGGCTGAAAATAAATAAAGTTAGAGTTTGTTGTGTTTGACTGAGATATGAGTTGCTGAGTGCCTAAATCATATATATATAAGCATTTGCGCGTAAATTCGTGTTCGATCTCACAGTAATGTTAAATTTTTTTCACAATTAGTCATTGTAAACCGATTTTTGGTTTCAAAATGAATTGTAAATCATGGAATTTATTTTTTTGTGCTGCCATCACGATGGCGCATTTACATGGAGAAGAAGCATCCCTTTCTTTGTAGAGGCCACTGAAAAGTATTGAGAATTGCGAATATCTCCATAAAATCTAACGCTTTTTTCCAACGTGGGCCACACTAGCAAGTTTTGATCAGATTTCTGGTAGTTTAACCGGATTTAACTCCTATTTTATCAACGTGGATTCCTATTAAACTGATCTTTTTTGAATTCAGGAGAAATTCCGCTATTTAAGCAGCATAGAACGTTCCTGATTTATTTTCTATAAATAATTATTGAGTCTTAGTTCCAAACACACAAAAAAAATGGTCTTAGCAGAACTCGGAAACAAAATCACTGGAGCACTCCGTAAACTCCAGAAAGCTGACGTCGTCAATGAAGACGTTATGAAAGAGTGCCTTAACACTATTTCAACCGCGCTATTACAGTCAGATGTCAACGTCTACCAAGTGAAAAAGCTCAAAGATGCCATCACACTCCAATTTAAAGTACAAGAGCAGCAAGGAGCTGACCTTCGCAGTCTCATTAAAACTGCCGTCGTTACGGAACTCTCCAAGATGCTTGAATGCGAAAGGAAGCCATTCGTACCAAAGAAAGGCAAGGCAAACGTTGTAATGTTCGTCGGGCTCCAAGGTTCCGGAAAAACGACCACCTGTACGAAATACGCGTACTATTGGGCAAGAAAAGGATGGAGAACTTGTCTTGTTTGCGCCGATACGTTCAGAGCAGGTGCGTTTGACCAATTGAAACAGAACGCGACAAAAGTGCGCATTCCTTTTTACGGCTCATACTCAGAAACTGATCCTGTGGTGATCGCTGAGGAAGGTGTATCGAAGTTTAAAAAAGAAAATTTCGAGATGATTATCGTTGACACTTCGGGTCGTCATAAGCAAGAGAGCGAGCTATTCGACGAAATGAAGCAAGTTGCAGCCGCTGTGAGGCCTGATGAAGTTATTTTCGTAATGGACAGCTCGATTGGTCAGGCTTGTAAGGACCAAGCTATGGCCTTCAGAAAAGCCGTTGACGTAGGTAGTGTTATTATCACAAAACTTGACGGACATGCGAAAGGAGGTGGCGCGCTTTCTGCAGTCGCAGCGACTGAAAGTCCGATTACGTTTATCGGGACAGGCGAGCATTTCGATGATTTCGAAGAATTTGACGCGAAGTCCTTCATCAAGCGACTCCTTGGAGTGGGAGATATTGGAAAAATCGTCGATATCGTTAAAGACGCTATGCCGATGGAAGATCAATCGAAACTCCTTGAGAAGTTGAAGGCTGGTGAGTTCACGTTGAGAGATATGCAAGGGCAATATAAATCGATCTTAAAGATAGGCTCTTTCAGCCAGTTTCTGTCGCTTCTGCCTGGCGTAGGAAGTAATGCCCTTGGGAAGACATCTGAAAAAGAAAGCATTGCGAAAGTCAAGCGGTCCCTTTGTATTCTCGATAGCATGACATCTGAGGAGCTTGATGGCATTAAACCATTGAACCCGTCCAGGATAATCAGAATAGCCAAAGGGTCGGGAACGCATCCAATGGAAATTCATATTATGCTGGAAGAGTATAAGCGACTAAAGACGATGGTGGATAAAATGAAGAAATTTAAGATTGGTGATGATATGCAAAATTTGACGAGGAACCCGAAGGAGATGATGAGGAAGATGCAAGGTGTCATGGATCCGAGACTTTTGCAGCAGATGGGAGGCATGGACAACCTGATGAGCATGATGAAAGGAATTGGAAATATGGAAGGCATGGGGGATATGATGAAAATGATGGGAAAAAGATAAGAGAGAGTTGTCTCCTGAGCATTTGATTTGTGTCTGAGTTTATGGAGATCAGAGAGTACTTTGTAAAGAGTTTCTTTCCATATTTAATTTTACCATATTCCAGCGCTGAGCTCTGTTCTTAAAATTGATATTTTTGTTTGTAAACTGGTGGTGCATTAAATCATGACTTCATTTAACATTGAAAAATTAACCACGAATTGCTGTTTTCAGGTTGAAACCAATGTAGCTTAGATAACTCTGAGATAACGTTTGAGGGCGATTCTAATTTATATATATATCATGAAAAGGAGAGACTTCGGTTGAGCTCTATACATAAACAATGATAATTAACATCACACATTACATTATTAATGGATCATATGCTCTACTTTCATCGTTTCAGGGAACACATAATGCTTATCGAAATATTGAATTATCGACACAGTAATCATACAGCTAATTAGATAGCATGAAACGTCCTCGAGAATGTCGCGTCCCCATTCCTAATAACAAAATTATCAAGAGAGCTAAAGCAACCGTTGAGAGTTCATTACAACGACGATGTTAAACGATTTCATGAATTTCATAATGCCTTTAACTGCTGCATTGGTTTTCTCGAACTCGAAAAGTGTACCTATCATATGTATCAGTTATTCCATCAACAACTCATTCGGTCTTTACCCTCTTCCCTCAATACGTATTTTTTCTTTTTAAGTCGGTAATAAGTAAGAAAAATGAGATAGATTGTCAGTAATCCTGGAACGAGAGTTGAAGTCGAGCCTTTATTAAGTTAGAAAGGCTAAATACTAACGAATTACCTTTGATATCAACTTTCTTGGAAATAACAAAGGCTGAGAATATCCCGTAAACCAGAAGGCAAAGAGTTTTCACTCGCTTTATTTGTTTCTAAACACCAATGATCTGATTTGCTGAAGGAAATTTTTCATTACGTTCAATCTGAGAAGGTTTTTCTCGTTTTGATAAGCCTCCGAAGAGCTGATGGTAGGTTTCGCCTGACTTGACTGAGCAGTAGTTGGAAATGTAGCTTTTGGCTCTTCTGCTGGGATCTTGTTGACCTCTTGTGGGTCTGTGTCCTCTGAAAACGGTCGAGAGTACTTCTTGTTCAGTTTCTCGAGCAACTTTTGTCGTCTTTGTTCTTGGAGATCTTCGGATGTTGACATTTCGATTTGAATCTTTTTGCACGATTTAGAAACTAATTATTTAACTCTTCGAAGCTGAATATTGATAAAATAGCGACAAAATTATTCAACACGTTGTTCTAAGCTAGTTTACTCTTAAAAACTAACTTGAAGATATATCATACTGATATGAAGAGGCAAGCTAATTTCAATTTGGGTAGTTTTACACAAGAAGAAATCACATCGGAAAATCATTTCGCCAGTAATACATGAATTTTGTTCTATCACAACATAAATCATTGCAAATAGTACTAATCGGCAGTGTGATCACGTGAGCTCCATGGAATGTAACTACTAATTCATCATTAAATATTTTTCTGGAATCATTGAAATTTATATAACGATGGACTTAGCAATACAAGGTATGCTTCTCACAGAACCATCAATACAAAAACCCCACTGAAAAGATTATCAATGAGACTCCTTGAACAAAACACACATTTTAATTCTATTACAAACTCTCTCTATAATCACAATTTTTTAACAAAAAGAGCATACACCGCCAGGTCTGTCAGGCACAGGATCCATTAAAGAAACTTTGCCATCTTGATTTTCCTTTATCTTGTCTTCCATGTAGACATGTTCTGAAATCTTCGTAAAAACGTCATCAATACCTTTATTCTCCTTCGCGCTAGTCAGCTTCAGAAAACCACCAATCGAATCCGCAAATGTCTTCGCGGTCTCAGCTGACACTTGCTCTTGTCCAATCAGATCTATTTTATTACCAACACAACCAATCAGAATGCCTTTCAGACCCTTGCTGGTAATTTCCTTATGCCAATCCCTCAACACAGTAAACGAATCACTGCTTGTTATATCGTAAACCAAAAGAGCCACATCGCAATCTCTGTAGTAGATATTTGCTAAAGGAGCGTACTTCTCCTGCCCAGCAGTATCCCAGATCTGAAACCGATAGGTTTTCTCTCTGAAAACAACAATTTTATCCAAAAAAGCAGCCCCAAGTGTCGTTTGCTCTGCTTCATCGAATTCGTTTTTCACAAATCTTCTAAGGATGCTGCTCTTCCCGACTCCAGTACCCCCAAGAATACAGACTTTGATTACGCGGGGCTTTTGTGGACTATCGATTCTTTCCATTTAGAATTCTTACCAAAATTTTTAAAAAATTATTGTTCTTAAGGACAGAATTTGTTTTACTTGTCGATGATCGCGTTATTTCCCATTATTCCATATTGTTGAAATCTTCTCTTCAGCCTAATTTACCCTAAAGGGTCAGAATAATTGGTTCCTCCTTATTGTTTTTTTTTTCTCTCTCTCAATAGTGACCCTGATTGCACAAAAAAAAAATGATGAATTGTTTTCAAGTGGTTCTAGATCTTGTACTCAAAATTATGCTTTTTTTTATTCGATCTTCCAACATTCTTTCGATTCCAAGCGTGAATTTCAATTGTAATCTAATGAAAAATATTTCAGAAACTGGATCGGCACTTCTGAGATTTATCGTTTTTCTCATTAGAATTCTAAGGCAAGATTTATTGTAAAATATTTCAGAATAATTCAACCTCATTTGTCTTAAGATATCTCTATATCTTCTAAAACTTAGCGATAGAGAATGCTGCAAGACTCACCACGGGAAAAAATTGAGCAGGAAATAAACAAAGGAGTCCAAAGAGTACTGCGCTGCGGTTTGAAAATCTCTCATTACTTCAAATAGTTGCAAAGGGAACATCCGAATCACTTTATCGATCTTGTTGAGAAAAAAGATCAAGGAGAGTCAATACTCTTTGAGATAGACGTGCAGGATAAGAAGAAAACGGATTTTAATTTTGTGGTATGCTGGATTACACCTAATGAGATTGTTTTGACGTGCGCATAGATCGACATACCGCTCGACGATGATGATGAACCACCGACGTTTTATATAAAAAGATACAGTCCAGAGATTAATACAAAGAAAATTGATCTGTTTGCTCGCAATATGAACGATAAGCTTGAGCATATTATGAAAGATGAACCAGAAAGGTGGATAGATGAGTTTTTGAGCTTGGTGGTGGTAATGAAAGGGCTATTATGTTATGGTGGTGATTGTGGGAAAATTCTTAGAAAAAAATTACAGACGGTTTGGAAGAATCTGAAGAGGCGCAAGTTCACATGTCAGGAACCTTTAAGTTAGAAAATAATCGAAGAAGTGTGAGCACACCTGAGATGAGGTAAATTTAATTAGTTCATTATTAAAGGAATATATCATATCACATTCGATCTTAGACTTAGCCGATCAGGCGACAAAGCAGGCTCATCTAAACATTTTATTCCCTATCCATGTTTGCAGTCGATTACCTGGAGTCCTTTCGGAACTTTAACCGTGATTAGAAACACCAAGTTCCACCGCGAAGGATACAACAAGCGCACTTACACTAAAGAAATCTACAACGAAAACCAACTAATCAGCTATTATCTTAACTGCGAACGAAAAACCCAATCATACGGAAACCTCGATGACGATCATTCCAAAGACTACCTCATCGACGACGACGAAGAAAACGAGAAATTTTATACCAAAATCCTCAATAACGAAGAAGAAATCAGTGATTATCTCAACATGCAAATCAGCATCGAAAAAAAAGATCCACATTCTCGTAACGAGAACGCTGAAGGAGCTAAAAAGGATGACTACGTCTATGGTCAGAACTCAGATTACGTACATTACAGTTACAACGAGATTCCTGAACTGCAAAGAAGAATCGGCAACCTTCAACCCGAAAGCAGCGTGAAGTATGTGATTTGCCATAAATTTTTTTTTTCACAATTAAATTATCATCATAGGCAACATTTAAAGAATAGATTGGACTTGCAATTGAAGTTCAGAGTAAATCATTACTACCCTACGAAAGTTAATTGATATCTCAAATATAGACATTCGATATCGAGCAATACGTGACGACACATACTGAAGCGCTGAGCAAATTTCTCGGGAGATTGAAGTTCCAAAAAAACCTGAGATTTAGCGACGATTTCCTCGAAGGGGTCTTAGATACGCTATTTCAAGACTACAAAGAGTATAAAAACTTCAAGTTTTGGCGGCCAGATCCCATGGCGTTGCTGAATCGAAGTGCTTCACCGAAAAGCAGGAAAATTGTGGATGGCAAAGGAGGAGGTCGCTCATCTCTTTTTTTTGATGAGAATAGATTGAGAAAGACTTCAGATGTTCAGCCCTTTTACAAAAATATCGTGAGTTTTCACCTTTTGAAGGAGATTTTTGCAACGATTTTCCCAAAAAGCCGCTATGATGAAAAGTTTTCGAAGGTCTCGCTCGTGGCTCTGATGACTGAGATCGTGTTGTTCCACAATCTTTTCAAACAATTACTTCAAGAGATCTTGAAAATCGTCAAAAAGGGTCTTCCTGATGCGAATTTTGGTGTACTTGAAGAGTTTCTTGCTTCGGACGGAGAAATTGATTTTAAGCTTTTTCTTTCAGTCCATCAAGTCGTGGACGAGTTGATAGCGAAAACGAATAAAATCAAATATAAATTCAAACAAGAAGAGGAGGAGAAGAAGAAGGAAAATAAAAGGAAGTACGAGTCGCCTCCATTATTTATCTTCGTAATTTGAGGCTTAACGCTTGGAAATTGATATGAATTTGCCACTTTGTTAGGGAATCAATCAAAGCAGAGACGATTTATCAGAGTACGGAAGACCGAATGAATCAATGATCAGAGTAATGAAAAAATAATCTTGAACATTAACATTGCTGTTGTGAATCTCGCTTAGACCCTTACGATCAGAGTCAAGAAAACAGCTGAAATCCCGAAGATAGACTCACTTGAGCTAATTGAAGATGAGAAACTGGTACTTTTGAATGAGAGATCTTATCTAATGGTGACATATTTGGAACTAGAAACGAATTCGAGCGGTTCTGAAAGCCTGCTCTGAGCTGTTGCATCGAAAGGGGAACCACCATCAGAAACTCTTATTGGATAATATCGTGATTTACCATAAGAATTTGAAGGGCTATGTTTCCGAGCTCAAGGAGATGATTAAAGCGCTTCTTAATATTGACTCGGGAACGTACAATACGATCAGTGAGGAAGAGATAAACGAATTTAAACTGCATGAATCTAATTTCATCTCATGCTCCGTTTGCTCCTTTAAGGTACTAGAGGCTGTAAATTTAGCTAGTCTCATAAGTTTTTTCTTCCGCTCTTTTTTTTCAAGGTATTATCCAAAAGCATCATTTGCAGTCGCTGCCAGCATGGAGGTCATCAAGAGCATCTTGAAGAATGGTTTTCAAAGGTAAATTTCAATTTAGCTATCACAAAATGACGAGTGGTTGCTAGAACGACTATTGTCCGGAATGTTTTCGCTGTAAATGTCCAAAGTTGCAGCTACTATTACCCAAGGAATCCAAGAGTCTCCCAGCGTTTAAATAACACTTCCTTTTTGAATAGAGACAACTAAAAAATTCGTGGTACATGAATAATTTATTTTGAATTTCCTTCAAGTATCATTATTCATCCATCTATTTTGCAAACTCTCTTTATTTTTGATTCAAATGGATCACAAGTAGCAGCTAAAAGCCTTTGAGCGATTTGTTAAGTCATTCATGTAGTTTGAAAAATTTTTCCACATTAAATACACCCAGCTCTTTTCATCTAATTTGAGGCTGTCTTCTATTAGGCTTAATATGAATCACATCACATTTACTTGATACATTGAGCTGGAACTTCATTCAATTCTCTACGATATCTCTGGCAAATGTAGTGGTTTCTAGAAAAAGATGCAATACTAACAAAAAGTGCTCCTATGCAGCAAGGTTCTCAAATAATTGATCCTACGGTGATGCTTTTGGTGTTGTAGCGGGTTGTCTGTCTAATAGATCACGATCGAATTACAGATTCCTTTAGGAAAAACACTTAACTTTATTTAAGAAAAACTCAAAATTTAGATTTGCAAGATTCGAGACGTCAAAACGAATGATTGATTATAAGTCAAAACCCCCACTGAACGAATTGAATTTTGATCGAAATTTCAAGAAATTCTTACGTGTTCCAGAACTCCCAAGAATACAGAAAATGCTCATAGAAATCGAACAAAAATGCAGAAGACTCTTCCGAAAGAAGATTATTCAAGTCTCTATCTGTATAATAAACCAGAATTCCCAAGCACCAGCTTGAAAGCCGAACTCGACTCTTAAGCCAGGTGCTTCATCTTTTCGAATCAAATATTAAATCTGGATTTTCTCATCACCTCCAGAACCAATTTTTTAGACAGGAATAAAGACTCAAGCTATGCACATTCCAGATTACTCGTAATTTTCTGCTCCTCTCGCTCGTGCTAAAGTTGAAATCTTTCATAATTTTTTCAATACTCCTTGAGCAGCCATTCAAACTAGGACTTGCCTTTCCTTTTCGCTACTCCTCACTCCAGCATCAAGTTCCTCTATCAATTTTATTCATGAGAAAGCTGTATTTTTGTCCGAAAGACGAGGTTCTCAGACGTAAAAATTAATCATCTTAATTAGCAAGTTAGAGCATTAGCGCATTAATTTAATCTCAGTTTAGAGAGCTTAGATAGCAATTCTCTCAGATAAAAGTCAAATACTTCTCGAATTAAACTTAATAATTCAATTAAGCATCATCCGAACCCGAAACGAAATTTGAGTCAGCGTGCCTATCTGCCATTGAATTTTTCGTAACTCTCTCGAGATTCTCAAATCGTCATAATCATCCAGGACTGAAACAGAATATAATCTAATTCTTGAGACCATTTCAATCGAACCCAAATCAAAATAAAACACTAAATGAATGCTGAAAGTAAGTGCCCGAAACTTTCCTTTGTCCTTTCCTCTCTTTCAGACCAAATTACTCTCATCGTCTTTGTCCTTCCAGGACACTTTCCTCTCCTTAGACCCTCTCATGACTTCTCCCAAACCTCTATGAGATGCACTTGATTTACGTTAATTGCCTTAGATCCCAGCTCATTGACGGCAGGGATAACCGCTTCCGAGACAAACATAGAGACCAACGCGAATACAGACAGTAATCCCTGGAAGAGCTATGACCCTGAAGACGTTTCCTTACTGTTTAGCATCATATATCGCGCTATTTTCAATGAAGACATATTCGTATCTACAGATTGTAAAACAAATTATTTTAGTTAACCTCTCTAATTCCTTTAATTTCGAAGCAATGAAGAAGGAGATCCTCATCGATGGAGAGAACAGAGAGTTTAAAATGCCGAATGCTAACAAACTCGTTAAAGTCATCACTGAAGAAGCGCTGAAACGCATCGTCAAGTTGGGGTACTTCGAGACAATTGTCAAAATAATATTTGAAGAAAAGTACCCCGAAATCAAGCACAAGCAGCTGGATTTGGAAGCGATTATAAAGTAAATATTATATTTTTGACGCTTGCGATTTGATTTTTTGTACCACCTCGAAATTGATTTGATATATTGGCTGGAATTTGAACTTACCAATATTTTGTAGTAATATTTTACAGAACTTCAAGTCAATTGGAGAGACTCATAAGCTTATCAGCGAAGGCGGTGAAGAGAAAGCGACTGATGAAGATATAGATTTGATAGAATACGAGACGAACCTGAAAGTTCTGCATGATAAGCTTCTCGGTGTAACAGACAAGATAAAGGCGTTCGGATCACAAATCCAAGACCTTCCTCAGAAAATCATTGAAAATTTAACTAAAACAAAGAAAGTCGAGGTCAGTTTTCATTTCGGCTCACATCTCATAAAGATTTATCCATAGACTGATCAAGCGAGGGAGAAGAGCAATTTGAGTGTGAAAAATTTAACTGAGGCGAAACTAAAAATGGAGGAAGAGAAGAAAGGTTCCGAGGACTCAACGAGGAAGAATAGCCGAGTAACGAAATCGTCGGGCGAAGACTCATCAAACCCGAAAAATGGGAGTGGTAGTAACCAAATGAGCAAGAACAGCTCTATGAGTGTTAGTCACAGTAATGGGAATGGGAGCCATGATAGCAACGAGCGCTGCGAGTTAGAAGATTTTGAGAAGGAAGGTATCGTATTGGCTTCAAGCAAAGATACGTATCAAGAAAAAAACAAACTGCCGAAGCGAGCGACTGATATTCTACAAGCTTGGTTCTTGAAGAACATTGATCATCCATATCCGAGCAGCGAAGCGAAAGAAGTGCTGCGGAACGCGACAGGGTTGAACATGAAGCAAATTCAAAATTGGTTTACGAATTCTCGAAAGGTATTCCAGTGCTTTGATTCCGCCTCTAAAGCCTTTTTGCTCTGTTTTAGAGGTGTCTCGAGCCAATTAAAAAGAAAATGGGGAATGAGTCCAAAGATCAAAAGAGTGGCGCTTCCCAATTAATTGGTGAGGAAAACGCGCCTGTCATCGTTCAAGAACAGGGATGGCAACAGTCTCCCGCCAATCAACAGCCGAATAATGTTGTTACAACGATAGACCCAGCGTTTCAAAACCTTCAGCCTTATTCTCAGCCATTGCCGCAACCTAACATGGTACTTCAGCCTACCATGATATCTCAGCCTATGGTAATGCAAAATCCAACAGAGCCGATCCAACAAAGTGGCTATTATTATACAAATACCGCTCAAAATTATGCAACACAGCCCCAAGGCGGACAATTTTATCCCATGAATTATATGCAGCCTCCAACGGGACAGATATTAGTGCCCACAGGGTATTATCCACAGCCTCAGGCAAATCCGATGTATTACAATGCTACTCCGCAAGGAGCGTACATCGTTGTTAATCATCCTGTTCAAAACTTCGTTCCAATGGGAATGGTGCCGATGAATGGGCCGTACCTCGCTCCGATGCAAGCTTATCCCATCGTTGACCAGAACAGCTTCCCAAGTAACCAAGGCATGGTAGATATGCGAGGGATGTACGCGCATAACCTATCCACGAACTTTAACACTATTCATAATAATGTTTTCAATAACATTAACCACACTAATACGTTCCCTCAGCAACGGGTTGGCTATAGCCAACCAGTATACGTATCTGCCACGCCTCAGCCAAGCGGGGTGTTTATCGAAGAGAGTAAAATTAATACTCAGCAGCAAGTGAATGATGTAACTCGTCTCGATCTCGCTCCTGATGGAAAAAGCAATCAAGACTTATATGATGAAGAAAGAAGCCAGACACAACGGATTAGAGAAAGCTATGGAAATTCAGCATATTTTTTAGATTCTCAGCCAGAGAAGAAAGTGCACAAAGACGATAATGGGACGCCAACTAATGCGTTTAGCAAGCCTCAATAACCAAGGTAGCGCGATCCCAATGGTTCAAATGCACGATTAAATACACAATAAATTTCTTTTCTGTGGCTAAACTCAGCCTGAAATTAATGACTCTCATTTGATTTGTCGTAGAAATCGAGAGAAATTTTTGATAGTTATATGAATGGGGTAAGACTTGCTCGTGTTCATTTTCGGAGCACTCTCTTCGGTTTTATGTCATTTAAATCTACCTTTGTATTTTGCTGGTTATTTATATGTATCTGTCTATAATGTGCTGTTCAATTTGCAAAGAATAACCATTCTATTTATAAAAAAATCAATCGAGGTGTCATAATCAAACAATTTTGGAAACTGCTTGAATGTGGTCGGTAGTAATGTTATCGAGGGTCTCTAGCTCTTGAATCATCTTCTACAAGATTTACATGGACAGAATCAAGTAGTATATGTCCTAAATACGTTGTGTGGTTTCCTGCTAATTAAAAAAAAAAAATTCACAATCAAAAGAATATCAAAAACCCGTTTTAAAGCATTTAATTTTAATTCTCATGTATTTTTTTTTTTTGGTTTCATTTCGATGAGTGGACTCTATCTCATTGGATAGAATTAAGCCGGCTTCCTATTGCAAATCAATAGCAGAAGTTATCCTCCAGTTTTTTTCTCCTCTCATTTCAAACCTCCAAGGGAACAGAGTAATTCGAGTAAAATTGTGATTTAAAACTGGTACTATTCAAGCAACGCTTTTGAATATGCACTTTGTACTTCGAACACGAAATCCAAGAAATACACAACAAATCCTTTGCCAATACTATTAAAGAGGAAAACAACACACCACAAATTGTTAGAATAGCTTCATTTTTCTCATAATTCTCATAAAGTCATCTATATGCACAACACCATCATTGTCTCGATCAGCCACTTCGATCATTTTCTGGAACAAACCTTCATCTATGTTCACCTCACCCAACACTTCGGCAACTTTCTTCAGTCTTTCGAGGTTAATATTGTCAGGAGGTTCCTCGCTATCATCGTTTTCATCTTGCGTCAACTCGATAAAAAACTTAAACGCCTTTTTGATTTCCTCTTTAATGTCTCTTTCTTGCAGTAGCTTCTTCTCCATCATGTGTATAAACTCATCCAATTCAATCTTTCCGGACCCATCCTCATCGACTTCTTTAATCATCTGATCGACCTCATCTGGCGTCGGATTGAACCCTAGCGCTCTCATAATCTCCTTCAGCTCGTACTTATCGATTTCGTGATTTCCATCCTTATCAAAAAGGTTGAAAGCGTCCTCTAAGACCTCAATCTGCTCTTTTGTCAGTTCTCTTCTCTTTTTCTTCCTCCTGGACTTCTTTTTTGGTTTTGGCTCTTCCTCTTCGTACGGCTGCTCCTCCAGTCTGTCCTCAGCTTCGTTTTCAGCGCCTTCAGGCAGCGGCTTCTCGATTTCTTGCTCTGGTTTAATTTCCTGCGTTTCTTTCTCCATTTTGAAAAAATAACTTTATTACTTAAAACACTAATTAAATTTATATCACGTGCTTTCATTATACTGCTACTAAGCCCAGTTACAAAAACTGACAAGTGCAATGATCGGTCCCACCACAATCAAAGTCTGCAATGCTGATATTACCCGCGAGGATAAGAAACTCACAAAGATGGATCTATACGTCTCTATAAACATCGGAAAACAGCACTACGAAACCAAAGTTTGTAAGAACAGCGGTCCACACCCTGAATGGAACGAAACATTTAAAGTGACTCTCGCGAAGGAAAAGGAAATTACTGTGGAAATTTGGAACGGAGCGCTGGGCGATGATGTACTTATCGCGGAAGGGAAGATCGCAGTGCAAGATATAAGCAGGACGGGGAAGGGGAAAATCACGTGGATTAATTTGTTTTTCGATAGAAAGCCAGCTGGGAAGATGATGCTTGAAATGCATTCCGAGGAGTCTGAGAAAAAGCAAGATAGTAAGAAAGGGCAGACGACGACGGCGGCCAACGGTGAAATTGATGAATTAAAGCAGCAGTTGAAGTATGGCTTTGCTTTCTATTAGAATCTTACTAATGAGGTTAATAGAGATCTTCAATTTGAAGTTAACTTGATAAAGAGTGGAGATAAGAACAGCAGTCAAAGCCTTAATTCCAAGGTGGCGATGATAGATAACTTAGAATATAATGAGCCTACATTCAAGCCGAAGAATTTTACTTTGCAGTCTCAGTCGTTAGCCAACTATTACATGGACTCTAAAATCACAGCGGTTTTGCAAAAGGCATTAGAGGAAGTAGCGAGAGTCAGACCGCAGTTCCCGTTAAGTTTTATTGGTCAGTACCTCATAGCAAATGACTTGGATAGGATTGAGTGGGAGAAGAGTGGAGGAGTGGATCCGAAGGTGAAAAATGACAGGGAGCCGATAAATTATGGAGTGAGTAAGGGAGGAGATATGAAATATAGCTCGATTTCAGCGACACAGGGGTTAGGTATGGGAATGCAAGGGGCTTCCGGTGGACAGCAACAATCTCAACAGCAACAGCAACAGCAGGCTGTAGCAGGTTTAGGAGGTTTGGGTAAGAGTGCCATGGGAATGGTAGGAACTACGGGAACTTCAGGAACGACAAATAAATCTTCTCCGACTAAGAAGAAATAAGTGACGGAATCATACCACAATTTGTAATAAACTTTTATAAAAACCTTTGGTTGCGGAGAGGGTTATGCTTTTTTCAATGCGAAGTTCTTCACACCCTTTGAAAACTCGAAGTGAAAATAACCTGTTTGTTTGTTTATGAAACATTCGAGGTGTTCTCCTGTCTTCCCTGTACTCGTATTGTCTATAGTGATTTTTGTATGAAGAACAAACCTGGCATTTATAAAAATTGACAGCGAAGAGTGCAATTGCTTTTCTTAAATATTTAATGAAAAAAAGTACAGTGAATTATCTAAACTCAGAGTTTTCTATCGAAAGAAAGAAAAGAATTTGCCGTCTTTAAACTAACTTAATAATCATCAAACACGACTTCAATTTTATTTAGCAGCGCATTCTTTCTTGAAAATGTATCGCTCACGAGTTATGAAGGAAATCACTGAGGCCAAGAAGATGAAAGAAAACAACATCGTCTTGGCTCTCGACGGCGACGACTTGTTCAGATGGAAAGCGTTTATTTTCGGCCCAGAAGGCTCGCCTTTCGAAGATGGAATTTTTGAGCTGAAGATCACCCTCAATTCTCAATACCCAGTCAATGCTCCAAAATTCGTGTTTAAGACTCGTGTTTTTCATCCAAATGTGCATTGGGAAACCGGCGAGATTTGTCTAGATATTCTGAAGGACCAATGGACCCCTGCATGGACTCTAGAATCCACTTGCGTTGCCATTATCGATCTGCTAGGACATCCAAATGCTGACAGTCCTCTTAACTGCGATGCTGGTAGTGAATTCATTGCTTATTTGTCTAAAATTTGAATTAATGCTAGGTAACATGATTAGAGCTGGTGATCTCGACGCTTATAGGCAAATGGCAAGATTGTACACACTTGATTATGCGATCCCAAAGAAGGATTTTGAGAAAGAACTAAAAGCGGTGCTTGCGGGCATTGATTCTACGTACAAAACGAAAAGTGATTAGTTCAGGCGACTAGTGCATCAAATTTTCATCTGATTTACTTCTTCAGTTTTTTTCAAGTGTGTTTGGATTGTCTTTTGCACTCATTGCATAGAAACGTTATGTCGAATATGGATCTTATTACCCATAGATTAACTTGCAAATAGTCTTTCTTATTATTTTGAGGGATATCGCAGGTGGAAATAAAGACCTATCTAACGATGAGATTAACTCGCATCTGGCAGAAGCTCGAAACTTCTAATTTATCATAAAAGAATTCCAGAGTATATGGACTTTGATTTCGTAAAGGAAAACGCTGTACACTGCACGCTAAACTTGTACAGTGAGGACATTCAAAGAAATAGCGAAACTAACTGCTAATGACGGTCATGGCGTTTATTTGGTGTCTGTTTTTAATATTAAATGACATTCAGGTCTGAAATAGAACATTAATATCATATCGTCTGTTGAATAGAATAAACTGTGCTCATTGAAGAAGACCAATAATAATATAGCAATCATCTGTTAGTAACAGTTGGTTCGTTTTAATACAGTTATTTAAGTTAAAAAAATTTTATTTTCCTGATCGCTTCATTTTGGTTTTGGGTTTACAAATTCCGCAGAAAAAGCCGTCTCGGTCTTCTTTTTCTGATTCTTCGTCATCATCATTAATGAGTTTAAGTTGCGTTTTCTGACCTTCAGACATCTTGGCGAAAAGGATATCGTAGATCAATTGATTTGCATTAAACTGACTCTCTGATACACTGTCATTTGTAGTGTTGGCGCTTGCTTTCCTCTTAATTTTACTGAAAACTAATTTCTCCTCGAGTTCGAGGTCGAAGGGTTTAGCTTCTTTCTTTAATTCAAACAGAACGCTAGCATTTCTACTCGTGCTTTCTTTGCTCTTAATTTTGCTGAAAAGCAATTTCTCCTCAAGATCAAGATCCAATGGTTTAGCTGACACCTTGGATTTTGGGGAATCCAAAAGTCCCGAATTCTTAGAAGTCTATTCAAATTATAAAGTGAAAAAATCTTCTGCGACTATTTACTTTCAAAGGAGAGCCTGCATCAGTAGACATTTCATTGAGAGATAATTCATTTTTCGTGAAACATTCTATCCGGCTGTCTGAAAGACGGGCTGCTGGCGAAGTTTCCTCAGAACTTGGGAACGAAGTGAAGTCAGTGTGGGAATGCATGCCAAACTCTTGTGAAATAGCATCATCTTCATCCTGCGCCACATTTTGGGGAGGCCTAATCATGAGGGTAACAATTTGCATGGAGAAAATTCATAGATTACCAGAAATTTTCGGATAAATTTGGAAGAGATCCACCAAATCTGCTTTCTAATTGGCTCTTGTCTACATATTGATCAAATAGTTCTCTGTTCTCTGCAGTCACGAAGTTAATTTTTTTAACGATGGTTTCAGGGATCATAGCTAAAAAATATGCATTGCATTATAAACGAATTTCCATCTCATTGTACTTTTGATTGTTTTCCAAGCGTCTTGTGCGCCTTCTGGCGCGTCAAAAATAAATATTTTTTCCAGCGTTTCTGGGAAGTTTGTATGGAAGACCTCAATTAGCGCATCCAAAGTCTGAATTATTTCGTTCAAAAGAGAAATTCAAATCATTTGTTACCTCGAGCTGAGATTCTTCAAATTTCATATTATTTGCTTCTATTATCACAATCCAGTTCTCTACAATCCCTGGAACGAAGCTGTATCTCCTAATATGCTCTAATAATGTCGCGATCGAATTTTCAAGATCAACTAATTTATGCTTCGAGACTTAGAAAGATGCCAATGCCCAAAAAATTACCTTATTATGCGCCAATTTCTCCAATGAAAAAATGATTATGGGTCTATATCGCTTATCATAGCCATATTGATAAACGACACCTGATTTCTGAGGTTTTTGGTAAAATGGTTAAGTCTACTGTCGGAGTCGAGTTACTAATATTGATTCTGCTTCAGTGGTGAGCGGTTGTATGCTCTGAGACTTTAAAAATTTGAGATGCTGCTGAATTCGCTCGACACAGCCGTCTTTTTTATACAATTCAAATTTGGATGCGTACAGAAATCTTAAAAAATGCGATTTTGTCCACCTAGACAGGCTATTAGGCCCCTTTGTTGTAGCAATGCTCACGTGTGAGGGACTTGGATCTCTTTCGAGGCGAGTAGGCGCTGAAGCTCAATTATTTTCTTTTCTTCAAACTCGTCGAAGGGAACTCGGAAATATATTCTTCTGGTCGCGTAACGGTCAGAGCCCGTATGAATGTATTCGGCTGGAAGAAATAATTAGACTTGAATTGCGACATAGGGGATGGTTACGAGGGTGTTTTATCTTAAAGACGTCTTTAGGAGGGCGAGAAGGATCAAGGGATGTTTTTCGCATTGAGTGTTAAATGAGTCAAATATAATTTATTCGCATTTTTCCTCTTTGTCAGAATTTAAGAACGTCGGAAATAAAATAGAGAAGTCAATTTGACTGACTATAGAAAGAACAGCTCTTCTCTTAAAATTGATGAAAGCTTTACAATAATTTAACATTTTGTACTTTTTTTGAGAAAAATCCGAAAGATCATATTGTTCGTTAGTGGAGTGATGAAATGAAATTCGGTTTGTGAGTTCATTCAGACTTTCTTTAACTCACTTTACGAAAATAGAGTGCAAATGTTGCTCTTTTGTTAGATAGGCAGCGATGATTCCTCAAAAATGTCAGAATCAACTAACTCAATCATAGAATTCGACATTAGTTGATCGTAAAATACCAGGAAGTAGCTTTTCAAAAATAACATCGAAATCGGATGTCGCCACACGATTTCCTTTCTCTAACAATCATAGCAACATGAAAATTGATAATCTTTTTTTGCTGGGATAGTTCCATTCTGAATTGTAAACTAACGCCTAATATTATTTTTGTTTTACTGACACATCGAAACTACCTGGCCAGAACTGTTAACATTGTGCTTGCTTTTGGTTTGTTTTTCTTCTCAAAACATGGTTAATAGAGAAGCTTCCGTTTGATTATGCTTCTCTCATATACTTTCTTACAAAATCAGACTGTTAAATCAACATCAATACCCTTATGATCCGAAAGAGCAGAAAGATATTTTCACAGCTCTGTTACCTCAGCAAGAAAACCATCGTAAAGACCAATAACTCAAATAATAACTTTATAAACTGAGAGCTACAGGGTGGCATTGCTTTTCTTTCCTCAAGTACCAGCATTTCAGCTAATTTCCTGGACGATTCTATCAAACTCCATAAAAATAGTTGTGTTAATCAAACAAAACAGCCTCAGAACCGTTCATGTCTTTGTATCCTACGATTCCTCTAAGTGAGCTGCTTCAAATATTTAAAGTAACATAAAGCGCAACATTGTAAATTATTTTATGCTTGACTAGCTGTCAAGCTATCAGGAAACTTGCCAGGAACAAGGTGGTGAGACAAATTTTAGGCGATTTGCCACCAAAAAAATCGTGATACTGGTCATCAATAAAATAAAATCATAAAATGTTCTGGATATTCGTTCCTTTTGTTTTCGATTAGGTTCATGGTTTTCTAATGAGCTGAAATGTTGGAAATTGTTTTTGTTCCTCTGCAAAATTATACATCCGGTTCTCATTAATTCACTTTTTAAAGCGATGGAGATTGCATCAAAACGGCTTGTATCCTAAAATATAAGGATAGCTGTTAATAAAAATTAACTCCTTCGAATTAGGCTATCATTCAAAATATTGAAATACTGAACGCAATTCAGTTAACCGATCGACTTTATGAAAAGAGCATTCATTGGCTGACTGCTGATGGCACAGACAACCTATCTGCGTCAAGATTTTACACCATTTTGGCAGATTTATGCTTTTCTTTTAACTATTCAGAACTTCTAGCCTTAAAAAAAAACATTGATTTTGAAAAAATTCAAGCAATAATTAATTAACCTTTCTATCGCTAATCTGAAAATTTGATTTTTTAAAGGTTAGAGTACAACTCGGTTTAAATTCAGCTGAAATGTTATTCATTTCATCTAATTTGCGACATTCTAAGTCATTCGAGCATCTCAAAACTCATGCCAAACAATTCCATTTATAATACACTTCAAGCTCAGCTACCACCACAGGTACAGGAGAAATTCCAAGAGAATAAGAAAGAACCCTGTGCCGAATCAGAAGGAGAATCAAAACCTTTCGCACTTTTCAGTTCGCTCCCATACTATAGCATTTTACTCATGTATATCTTCATTTACTGGTCAGTCGAGTACTGGGGTCATCCTGGAATTGGAGCATTCATTCAACGCGCGGTAATTATTTTCGGTGATATAATCATCGGGAAAGATACGCTGAACCCTACCCAGAAGCAATCTAAGCAGCTTGCCGATAGCGTCTGGTTCAAAATTCCCCTTTATGTCGTTGTTGTTGCTGACTGGGTCTTTTTCTTCTGGGTCATCCATCATCTCAGTAGCCAACCCTTTGATTTGGTGTACTGGATCGCAATGATCCCTCAAGCAGGCTTCATGATCTCAACAAATTTCGCTGTAGCTCACGAGCTTTTCCATAAGCACGATTTCCTTGGAAGATTTATTGGAGGAATAACAATGACTAAGATGCTCTATACGCATTTCTTCATTGAGCATCAATA
>ENA-UOTX01001079-UOTX01001079.1-compost-metagenome-genome-assembly--contig:-NODE-1079-length-22976-cov-19.035635_pt1 | contig 22976 bp, 15 predicted proteins | sample MGYA00238143_ERZ746982 | MGnify/ENA primary metagenome ERZ746982 (study PRJEB28758, sample SAMN06268862) | compost metagenome | isolation source: single cell | place: USA: California, Emeryville, Joint... | reverse complement strand
GCAACAAAACAATATTGCTAAGGCAGTTCCAAAACCAGTCATGAAAATCATCGATTTTTCAATACTCAACCAGACAGACGAAAACCAACACCAATGAGTGCGACCATATTACCTCACTTTCCCAAACATTTGTGCAACATGATTGTAAAAGGTGGCAATAAACCAAACACTACAATTCTATCAACTCATTCGAGGTGACTCAGGAGCAGTGTTCGAGTGTGATAGTTAATTCGTGCTTGGTGTAATATGATTATATTCTTCAACTTCATATTGATTGGTGTTCAATGATTTCTAACTGAATTGCTTGTGAAGACAATTCAATATGGAATGAATCAAAAATAATATTCAATTCATAATTAAGGATATAAAATTATGAATAAAAATGCATCGCACGAGGGAAACAGCAGTAGGATGGATCTACCTTCAGTAAGCAAGATTTATAACAGATTAACAAGAATATAAATTCACTTCTGTGTTCTCGTTGATCGAATGATATTGCTTCACAAGAGTATCTTAATTTTGTCTTAAATTTTAACACAGATCGTAACACCGACTTTATCACTCCTACTCTATGAGATTCTCTCCAATGTAGTATCCAAAATTGTTAAAATCCTTTCAATAAAGTATATCGAAGATCAACCATTCAAGCTCTTCAATGCCTTTTATTTAATACACAAATTTATATTAAAAAACAGAAAATTTGTCAAAAAATGCCACAGTACCAACAACCAACACATGCAATACTGCTCAGAATTGAGGCTATTGTAAATTGATTTTGATAACGTTATCATTCGCCTTCGGATCATTCATTGCATTTTTAAAGTCCATTGATTTTGTACTCGTCCTTTTTACGACTTTTTTCCCTAATTATAAGTTGTTTTTAGAGAAGCTGACAGGAAATTATCATACTTGGATATAAATCGAGGAAGGGCTTCCCACCATGGTAAGGATCTGGCCTAAGCACTCTACAAATCTCGAAGTCAGACCCATACCATTTGGATAGCACATCATAAATTTTCTTATTCACAGCTTCAAAATCATGATGCTCCAGCAGATTTTCTTTGAGTACAGGCTCTGAACCCTCCATCACATCTTGTTTTAACAGTTCTTTATTATTAATCGGTCCAGGCCTTGGATATGATTTTATTGGATACAAACTCCCTTTTTCTTCTAGTTAGTAAGAATGAGATCTAGCAAAGCGTTAATAATTACTGTTGGAAGTGTCATTAGACTCAAAATGAACGAAATCCCTCCATTCTCTCCACCATTTCGCGTTGATTAAGTATTTCTTTTGATACGCACTGCCATGATCAGCTAGTGAATAATATCATTAATGTTAATCCTTTGCAAAGGCGGCATGAGAAATTACCTTTATGATAAGAAGACACCAACTCTTCGCCATATTGATCTTTCATAAGAGTTTTGATTATTGCTCTTTCTTTCTGAGCTATATTCGCTGCAAATTGCTCGAAAGGAGAGTCCGATCTGGTAAGCACGCTGTCTCGCGCAGAATTCTTAAACGATGCTGGGTTAAAAGGAATTTTTTCATCAATAAACGGAATGGAGTAGGCATCCACTTGCTCAGTAATTAAAGTACGCTCCCCGTTATCTACACTTTCATCATTAAGCTCTTTCTTAGGCAGGGAATTCAGTAGCAGTCTCGCTGAATCCCTTGGAGTGTTATATTGTTCTCTTGCTGTATTTTTTGCGCTGATAAATTTAACCTGACTACTTTCATTTCTATCACTCGAAAGTCCAAAACGCGCGGTAATTGCCCCTCTGCTGTCTCTGTCCTCGACAGTTCGCAGAGACCCTGTATTATTGAATAAATATCCCTTCTCTTGAGTTTGAAGCGACTGTTCCTCTCCCCTTAATTTCGTGCAACTTTGAGTGTTCTGATCTTTTTTGGACTCACTAAGAGGTTTCGGGTTCGTGAGGAAGTTTAGTCTTATCGCTGGCACCATTTTTTGCTTGGGATTGCTTTTGCCGGTGATTGTGGAATTGGTACCAGTAGCTGCAAGTGTCCAAACAGGGTTTGGGTTCTTTTGCTGCTCAGATTTTTTTGAGTTGAGAGCATCATTCTGAGATTTCATTAATCCCTCTGTATTCTGTGAAAGCCGATCGAAATTCTTATTCTTAGTGGGGCTTAACTGTTCAGGATTTGAACTGGGTATATTATGAAGAGCAGCAATATTGCTTTGGCTATACTCCGTATTGAGAATATCATAGTTGCTGCAGTCTGTTTCATTAGCTTTCTGTGGTTTTTGATCGGCTGAAGGAGAACGCACCAATTTCCCAACTGTATTCAAAGTAGTTGGCTGATCTAATTTGGAGGTCGCAATTTTCGGCGAAACGTCATTTGCTTTAGAACCTGGCAGCCTGAGGTAATGGTTTGGAAAGCTTGTCATAGGAGAGTCTGCCTTTGAAGTAAAATTGATGTGACTAGAGTGGTCTGTCTGATTGGATGCATCAAATTCCTGCAGTTTATTTGCGACTTCTGTTTGTATATTTTCAATGTTTGCGATTATTGGCTGAAGGCACTTTTCAATGATCGATTTATCCTTCGATTTTGCATTTGCACTTTGAACCTGACGAGAGTATTGCGAATTCAACGTCTTTGTGTTGATGCTGGTGAGTTTGCTGGGCGAGTCGAAATTTGAACCCAGTGCACTTTCAGTTAGCAGTTTGAGAAATTGCCCGATATCTGCGAGAGTAACGAGGATACGAGATTGATTGGACAAGCAGTAAGAAACTAATGAATTGAGGGTTTTTGGCTCATTGTTGCCTTTAAGCTCAGGTTGATTAGTGCTAAACGTCGAAAACTCACGCAAATCTGCGTTCACGGAAGTTTTGTTTGCAGGAATATGCTGATATACAGAAGTTATTGGAGTGCTATATACAGACTTCTGGTTTGCAGTCAGAGCCGGGGAATAAATGGCTTGGTTCATGTGTTCTCAGCCCAGGTTGGTAAAAATAAATTTAACTATGGTGCGCTAGTTATAAATTAATACAGGATCACAAAAATACGTTTAAGTAATTAGTTCCAGCGAAATTCCAAATTTTCGAGCGGAGAGTAGACTATATCCTCAGCCTGCCATGATTTCTAATGATTGCTTACAGTCTCGGCTCCGATTTTTTTAATTTAATATTACCATCGGTGAGGATAAGAGTATATTATTAACTGCGCAAACATACCATCAGAGGCCTGGCCATATCCAAGGTCTAAATTTTCTTATTGGAGAGAATTATTTGTTGATGACTCTCTTCTTTGAACGAGACAAACCTCAAAACACGCATATAAGTAACACCGAATTACAACTCAGAATATTATAATGATAAGGACTATTAAATAAACGAGAGCGCAAGCTAAAGCTGATCGTTCTTAACGAATCTATTACCCTCGCTCTTAAGTCTGAGATTTGTATTCGGCTGTCTTTTCTCATACTTTTCACTGTATTCAATGACAGTCAGAAGTTTCCTCGTCTCTCCAGTAGGAGCACTTTCTCCGTCTTCACCGTCTTTCACCTCTTCAGATACCTGGAATCCAATAGCCTTGCCCTTTCCTCTCTGTTGGTAAGGAGAAGGATCATCTTTATTTTTCGTCAATGCCTGTCTTTGCACAATTTTCTCGAGCTGGAGATCGAAGCCATCCAGATTTCTCAATTCGCTCAATTTGTTTAAAAACTTTGATTTGTAGCTCTCATATTTCGATTCTGACTCGAAAATAGGGTTCATTGGGTTTTTCATCGTGCTGATATGCATGACGTTCGGGAATTTCGCGGCAACTTCATCAATGAAAAGCGACACATCAGGGAACTGATTGGCGTTGACACTCAATGTCTCTAACGATGGGATCTTGGGAAAACCTTCGAGAGAGAAGAATTCGTTATTATCGAGGATCAGAATTTTGAGATTTGTAAAAGCTTTGAATTCTGCTCCGTCTTTAAATCGGTTTCTCGAAACATCGAGCTGAGTGACTTTCTCTGGGTTCGGAATGATCTCCGCAGCCAAGGTCCTTAGCTTCTTGTCGGTAATTACCAGCATTAAGATACTCTTTAGTGTTTTATTGGCAATAACTCAGGAGCAAATTATTCTGCCGAAAGCTTGAATCTAAAATAAGAGAAGCTTTCATACTGTTATTTAGATAAACTGACAAATCTAAACTCACCAAATTTATTTAACAAAGCTTATGTTCGTTTAGTCTCAAACCCATTTATAGTATGCATCTTCAGACTTCACACTCACGACGGCTAACTCATGATTTTCATGAAGCCGAGAAAAATCTTTTGATAATATAGACCTTATTTAACTATTGTGTTTGTTACGCTGTAAATAATAACCTCACGTTGTGGAGATTTGTAGTTTCAGGCATGAACAAGTTTTGTCATATGTAGACGCTAGGACTCAATAAATTGACATACGCGACGCTAGGATACTATAAGTAATGTATAAATCACTTCAGCACCAATAAATTTTCAGCTGCTTATCGATTTTCTTGGCGCAAAGAGGACACTCCTTTAAACAAGGCCCACACAGAGGACAGGTGATAAAATGTGCGCACGGGAGGTAAACTATCTCGCGAATTCGATCCATGCAGATCACGCAAAGTTCTTTCTCTTCCTCGGCCTCTCCTTCCATCACTGCCTGCTTATCGTCAGGGCTCTCTTCGTCGCTTAATTTTGGGAGTTTTGAGAATTTTTCCACCGCAGCAAGATCGCCAGATTCTGCGCTTACCTCGGGGGAGTTAAGTTTCAGTTTTGCCATTCCTCTCAGCCCAATGCTCTTCGACTTGCTCTCGAGCTGAGTGATCAAGGCTTCATTTTCAGACGTCCTCATCTTCCTGCAGAACTTGATGTATGAGACCTTGAGTTTCTCGACTTGGTATTTGCTGAAGATTCCGAGATCATGTGAGTTCATCAGCACGGTTTCGATTGCGGGGATATCTATCACTGCTTCTTTTCTGATTTTCATGCTGAAGAGCTTGTCGATGAGCTGATAGAGCCTGTTCCTCAACGAAACGAGAAGGTCGTCTCTAAGTTCATCGTAAGACAGAGCAAAAAGAATTTCAGCTTCAACATCGCTTTTCGTGTACTTCCATTTCTTCAAAATATCGTTTACGCACTTGATAATGTCACCTGGCAGGTTCGTATTTGCGTCTTCGATGCTACTGATGATCTTCTTCACCTCGCTTATCGCCGAAGAGCTGAGTCTCTCTGGTCTGACTGGGACAATTTGCGGAGAGATAGTTTTCTGCTTGCTGATGAATTCCTCATTGTTTGAGGGTTTCCTCTTCAGCTTGGACCCTTGGCGGGAAATAACGTTCGAAGGTCCTGACATCTCTTCGATGATGGCTTTGAGATTTGACATCTCATCAAGTGAGCTACACAAATCAATAAGAATCGTTGCGATAGCGTTGAGAGTGAGTACCTTTGAAGTTTTTTGGAGTTCTTTCCTTTCTTTTTTGATTTGGAATCAAAATTTTCGATATTTTTTACATCTGCGGATTCGGATTGAGCATTAGATTTCCCTTCGTTGGCAATAAGCCAATTCAGCAAACCGGAGAGGCTCTTGTCTTTGCTGCGGATGATGGCCTTCTGGATGAAACTGGACTCGAAGCCCATTTCTTCGAGTTGGTCAAAAGTATCTTTCTCTATGGGTTGGGCGGTAAATTTAAGGACGTCAAGCATGCACAGGCTAATGAATGAAAGCGGACCGCTATTCAAGCGAGAGTTGGTTTAACGCTGCGGAGAGGTCGGGGTCCTCTAAGAGGTAACTTTGGAGATGTGCATAAATTATATAAAATTTGAATCGAGCTTAGAGATATACTTTATTCAGCCAATCACAAGTTACCCCTGTATGCAATTCTGATTATGGACAGAAAATCGACAACTGTTACATCCCAAGTTTGGAATTTTGGTTTCATCTCTCAGTTACCCAGGAAATCAGCATGTAGAGTTAAGGAAAGTTCAGAGTTCTGATGAAAAAGTAACTTTTTTGAAGAGAATGGACGAAAAGAATTTGGAATTTTCAAGGAGTCCAGTAGTCAGTAGTCAAATGTAGTCGAGGTGCTTGTCCGTAATTATAGCTGCGAGAATTCAATACAATTCAAGGTATGTGTTGGAAATTTCAACTACAAGCCTCTTTAAAGTTCCAGCGCAAACAATTTACATACATATTTAGTTTTATGCTGCTTCTAAGGGGCTTTTGAAGGAAAGGCGACGTTTTCAAAATTGTGTACAAACAGTTTATTTTCAAAAAGTATGACGAAGTGCAACAAAAAATATATAGAATATAATCAAACCATTTTCATCAAATGACGTTCCGTTGAGAACTTGAAATAACTTCAAGAAATACAAACAGCGCATTTTTTATTATCAAATTAAAAAAACGAGTTGTTATGACCTTTTACTTTCGGAGCTACGCGACGGTCTTGCATCAATTTCATAAGCTTTTCTTCTCTACTTGTAAGTTGATTCTTTCCAGTCATTGGCGTTATCTTCGGCATATAAACATCGCTCAGCACAAAAAGATCAGTCTTATTCTGAGATTTAGGTCTGCTGTTTCTTTTACTCCCACGTGAGCTGGTCTTGGTTTGAGGTGGGAGCTGAGGCTTTCTTTCTATAACCTCTGGCTCAGTACCTTCCATCAAAGTTGTCTGCAACGTTTGATGAACAGATTTTTGCTCCGGAATCGGCTGAAGCCCATAGAAATCTCGCTTTTGAGCTGCCGAGCGGGGCGGCAACTCGGAAACATAGCCTTCTTCGAAATGTGAGTCTCTGTTTGGCTCGGCGCTAGAATAATGAGAACGAAGCTCTGGAGGCTTCACCCCACTGGTACGGTACATAGTGTTTCGAGCAAAGTTTGTCGTCGTCCGGAAGTGATTTTCGTTTTCATCGACGATATTTATCTGAGAGTTCGGTGTGAATCTCGGCCCTCCAGCGCTTCGCAGGGAAGTAAAAGTCGAATTCATGACTGAAGTCGGAGTTTCTCTCCTCAGCTGCTGAGGAAAACCGCTATTACGGAATTTCTCGTTTTCTGGTGCATGGTAAAAACCGCCGCTTCCGGCTGTGAGGTAAAGATTTTGTTCCTCGAGCTCTCGAATTCTCTTTTCGAGAAAATATTTCTCCTTGCGCATTTTCATAATTTCGTCAACAGCTGAGGCTTTATCTGCTTTATCAGCTAATTTCTGCTGAGATACACCAGCTATAGATTTTCGTAATTCGTCCTTCTGGGCACCTGTACCACCACCACCTTCTCCGTTGAATTGCTCAAGTAGTTCGATCCTCTCTCTGAGCTCTCTATTTTCTTCCATTAGCTATTGTATTTTTATTATTTCCCATTAAATAGTCCAATCTCTATACCTTAGCGTTAATACCTTCTAGTTCATCGTTCTTCCTTCCGAGAGCCTCGTTCCTTTCTCTTTCCTCTTTAAGTGATTTCAGCAGCTCTCGAATCTGAGTGATACTATGAACCAGCTCCTTGCTAATAAACTTTAATTGCAGAAAACATGATTAATCGAGTTGAAAAGATAATATTATACCTCGGGCAGCTTCCTCTCTTCCTCAGAAGCATTTTTAAAATCGTTAGATAACTGATCTAAGAATCCGCTTTCTTCTCTAGCTTGGTTATTGCCATCCTTCCGATCCGGACTTCTAAAATTCGTTTGGTTATCATCATCTGCTGGATACTGGAATTTGCTCGCGTGTGTAACGTTTAATAATTCTTTCGACCCGTAAACAGAGTTCTGATCCATAAGCATATCATCCTGCGATCTTTTGTCAAACTCTTGACCAAAGACCTTGATTTTGTTGTTTGTCAATCGAGACAAAAACGCAATATGATCATTGGCTTTGATAAGCTCTTGGATTAATTGATGGTTCTTCATCTATATTTACACAAAGTTTATTCATCTATCACAGAAGCTATCAATGATACCTTGAGATCGGTCAGGTCTTTGACCTTCGGATCGTCATTTCTAATCGGCTTATTCTCTATTCTCCTGGCCTTTGATGCATAATTTAACGTCGAGATATTTTCTTCGCAATAATCATCAGAAGGTGAAAGACATGCGATCTACTCACATTTAATGGCTATTGATGCATGATATATTACCATAAGACAATAGCTATTGCCTCCAAAGCTCTGTTTAAGCAAAGAAGTAAGCTTTGAGTCTCTGTACGGGATGTGAACATCCCTCCTCCCATTGCTTTCAGCTATTGTCGCAATGACCTGTCTCAGCGTAAAGAGCGACTTATTGATGTCTATTGTTTCTTTTGCAAGCCTTCCTTCAGTACCCGTCAGTCCTATCCTTTCTGAACCAGCAAGATCGACGAAAATAAGCTTGCTCATGAGCACATCATTCGGTTGAACGTTGCTGTAGGACTCAACTTTCAGCTCAAAAATACAATGCGATCTGCTTGATGAGTTATTCAGCTTGTGCGTTGCAATGACTTTATTTTGAAGTCCCATTTGAAACAAAGAAAGCACATCATCGGCGGTTTGACACTCATAAATATAAAGATTTTCGACCAGGAATTGGTCTCGCTTATTCCATCTCATTCTTAAACCAGGCGCCATGTTGCTCAGTTTATTCACCTGCTCAGGATTCAGCAAATCGTAGATTTTTTCATTATAAATCTCCAGCATCGAACAATACACCTTTGATTATGAAACGATTTCCTCGATTAGCTCAGCTTAAATAGACTATTTTACAGAGAAAGTTCGATCCTGCTTTTCTGCTGTCTTTGAAATCTCATTAAACAACGAAAAGATCGAGCGAGGAATTATGCCCATTTCATCTGTATTAGATTCCTAACAAAGCAAATTGATATTTTTCTGGATTTGCTCATATTTTGTACATTAATCCGGTGCTTAGCAATCTTGTCAGGGGAGTCTGACACCTGGTATTGATAGCCATCCATAGTGTACGTTTTTCCTGCTCCTGTTTGTCCATAAGCGAAAATGCTTGCATGATATCCCTATTCGATCGTTACTTGCATAGAAACCACGAGGAGACTCACCTCGATAACCCTTTTAATGTAGCCATCGATGTTCACTCGTTTGTAAAATTCTTTTTGCGTTGCCGTTCCGTCGCTTACGCAATCGAAATCATAGACTTTTTCCGTTTCTTTATCATTGTCAGCAACACTAATACTATTAGCTAGTAAAGGCGAGATGCATACCGAACTTCGTTACGGTCCATGTCTATTCTGATTTTCGAGCTCTGCATCTGCTTTTTGATCTCCCAATCCAGGAGAGGTCGCAGTCTGATGCTAACGTCGATCCGGGCTGACATTTAAAAATTTATTGCACGCTGAATTGAGAATCAGCTTATGATTTGATTATTACGTAACCAATTTTTCTAAGTTAGGATAATGTCGGCTATCCTACGTAGCCCAGAAGTTCATTAAAATCTCTATTATTTGTGATTGTTCATTGTGACGGGAGGTCGGAATTGGATGCTTAGAACTCACCAATTGATATTAACCACTGCAAGATGAACATGGAATAATGTGCTACTACTTTAGTATAAATTTATTTGCTCTTTAATTGTTATTGTTGCAATACCAATATTTTTGTGAAAAAGCGAGAACACAGCTGTAGAATAATGAGATTTGGAAGAACAATGCTAAGGAGAGATATTTTGGAAGTGAACTCGCAATGTCATACCTGGTATTACTTTTGCTAATACGGAGGAAGGTGATATCACTGGATTTGATATACAATTTTGAGTTGTTATTTGAAGTCCATTCCACAAATCTATTAAATTTGGATATTGGCAGCCTACTACTTCGAATGCTCTCAGATCCAATATAAAATAGCAACCACTCCAAGTCACAAAACAGAAATTATCCCAGTATTTGATGAAACTCTAACCTATAGTCCAACAGAAGTTTTATCAGTTAACAGAGGCTTGACTCATTGCATTTATTTAAGCCAGCTTTATTGGTCCTAAAAACAAGTAATGAATTTACTCAAAATATTGTTCCTTTTTCAAATAAATCTTTCGACTCATTCACTACTATCATCGATCTTGTCCACTACCGAAGTTGATTTTGCAAAAGTTTAAGTTGATTCACACATCAATGGCTCTCGTTTCTCATATTTTATTGTTATTTGCTTTGATTAATTCCAATAGCTCTTGAGTAACGCTGATCAAAATAAAATTTTTTTGAGTCGATATAAATCCATAGACAACACCCCGTATTCATAATTTCAAAATAATCCAAAAATAAATTTGTTGAGTAGATACTCCAAGCAAAGCAATGATGTTTGAGCCTACTACAAAGCCTGAAACTGGTGTCAATGAGAATAAATCCGCTCCAAATGACAAAGGTGAGCGCATTCAGCTTTCATTCAAACAAATTACTCACTCAATATTTTCAATAAATCAGAAGACACATTGGCTGCCGTTCGTGTTCGGTCTCAAGCAGCTGGAATTCAGGATAAGCTGCTTGCTGACAAAGAAAAATGTGATATTTATTTATTTTCATGATCAGGATCAGTTAACTTGGTGATTAGGGAAGTCCTTCGAGAACGACCTGGGTAAAGTGCTAAGGCATTTTTTCCATCCGCAGTTCTATACGTTCAAAAAGAAATCCAAAGCCGATTTTGAAGTAGAAGTGTGCAAACTGGCAAATAGGACGTGTCTGAAGCTAGCTCCTCATTCTCCTTGGGTAAGTTAGTTACTAATTTGATGAGTTGATTTATTTGAATAATAAATAGATTGCACACCTTAATGAGCGGGAAATATTCTTTGTGATATTGCAAGTAGTTGGAAAGATTGCATTTTTGGAGCTACTGGTTGGCAATGGCGAAATACTGTAATTACTTCTCTTGCGAATAAAGCGTCTGATAGTTTTTTCCAGCCTATATTTCATTCAAGTCCTTGCTGGTCATGTAACCAATTCTTATTTTGGATGATGCTTACTTTTGGAAATAACAGCTGACGGTTCTTAAAACACAGCACGAGAGCCATTACAAATTGCAGCAAGAGCTTGAACGAGAGGTATTTGATGATATGCACAACATTATAATAATAATTGAATGTTCGATAGCTCAAATTGTTCACTGAGAATCTAAACTCAAAACAATATCCTCAGATCCAAGAGATTCCCGAGGCAAAACTTGAAATTATAGGTAAACAACCATTTTATTCTCAATGATTGATTTGGAATAATGAAACCGCAGTGCACACAGCGAAATTATTTCCACCTGCATCTGTGCATCACACATACTGTGTTGTTAAAACGAGTCAAGGTACATTACTAAAGGCACCTGCCGTTGAGGTTGAGGAAAGGACGAAATATGAGCAGTCAATTTCATTGTAAAAGCCAAGTCTCTATGGAAATGTTCATAAATTATCAAAAGAAATCTCAACGGTCTTGATGTCCAAACAGAAATCTTAGTCGAAATTTATGACAGCAATACTGATGACCGAGTTAATTAATTCATCTTGACTCCTCTCTAACAAAAATAATTATTAGTTCGGTTCATATGCAATCAGCCTCGAAGAAATTATTGAAAATACATTTTTCACTGATACGTATAAGCTCTTTGCACCCTTAATCAAGCCGGATAATTGTAAACCATCTCATCTCGCGCTATTCTTATTTATTCTTACAAACTTAGCCGCATCCAAAGAGAAAAAATATAAATCACCAGGAGTGTTTAACCCAGAAGGCATGGAGGTTATAGTTAGGCAATTGGCTCTTATGCTGTGTCTGGGTACTGTTCACGATGATCTAATCAAAAAAGAAATGCGTGTGCAGAAACTCAGTTTATTGGATCTCGAGTTCAAAATTGCGTTGACTCCAGCCTGGAAAGTAGATTATCATTTTTTGTTAAATTGGCCTCAATATTAATGAAATTCTCTCAGGAAGTTGTCTCGAAATGCTGGGAGAGAAGACTAGCAAATCTTAAAGCGATGCTTGAGTATAATACCTACAATTTGGAAGAGAGAAAGAAAAGATACATTGAAATTTCAAGTAATCTATGATCTCCTCAATTGAAGGGTCTAGCTAATTAATATATTATTAAAAAAGACATAGTCACATTGTTAAAATGGGATGATGAAACAGGGCCATCCTATCCAGATATTTCAGAGCTTCCTGAGCCAGTAGATCCACCGAAAGAGAAAGGCTGTTGTGGATGCAATATTTTCTAGATTATCACAAATCGGTCTAGAAAATGAATATGAGCATATCTTCTGAGAGCACAGGAGTTCATATTTCGTATAAAAACATTATTAAATCACAATTCTTTTGAGTGTCTATTTCATTTGGGGAAAAAATTGAATGAACTTGTTGACTCAAACTTATCAAACAATTTCAAACTGAAACTGAAATCAGAACGCTAGTTAATTCTGTTATTCATAAAGCTTGCTTGCTCAACAATGAAGGGAACAAAATTTGAGGCATGGGAAAGTGAAACGATGAACAAAATAAATATTAGAGTCACTTATGAAATTTCAGTAAGCATCAGTGGTCTAACGGCATGATCGTTGCCTTCCAAGCAGCTGACCCGGGTTCGACTCCCGGCTGATGCATTTTTTTAATTTAATTTTTTCTTTTAATATTCCGATGTTATTCTTCGGCAGCCACTATCCAAAATAGCACCAAACAATTTAATTCCATTTCTCTGTCTCTTCTTAGAGTTTAGCCATCCATTCTCGTTCACTATTAGGAAAGCGACTAAAGAGCTTTTTTCGCATATCTTAGAGAAAGCTTCTAATTAAAGAAAAGTAATTGTAGTTTCTCTTTACGCCATAGGAATAATAAGATAATCTTGGATCCCAAGCAACTTAAACAGACCATGAGTAACTGACTGCTATAAAGTTCAATAAGAATTCAAACAACACTTGAAACAAAATATGGAATTTGCTTGAAAAAGGGGATTTCATGGATCGGAACACCATTGCTTCATGGAAGAAAACATGCTCACAAAGCTCTAAAAAACTCTGCATCTCTGAAAAACCTGTACAATGAATGGAGATAAATTCTCCTCCATATCAAAATCTGTATCAATTAAAGTTTTGTTTCACTTAAGATTTTGCTGCGTTGTCAATAATTTATAATGGGTTGGAGACCTTGTTCTCGCCTTCGGCGTTTTCGTTTTTTGCCTTTCCTCTTTCTTCCTGCGCCTTGTATACCTTGTGTATGACTTCTACATCACCTTGATAGCTTTTCTTCACTTCCTCGGCTTTCTTCTCGTATGAAGCTTTTGTAGCAGCATCTAAGTTATTCCATCGGTCAGTCAGAAGCTTTTTTAACTGAGGAATTGTTTTATCAGGGTTCTCTGCCTTGACTTGTTTGAAATTGTCTGCACGAAACAATGTGAAAGGATTTAAGTTGGTATGATGAGGCTCGTTCATTTATTAGAATTGGGCTTTTTTTTTTATTTGTAACGATGATAAGCTGCTATTTAAACCAGAAGCTAGCCGAACACATGATCGTTCTAGAATTTGGAGCGGTATAAATTCTGGTCAGTGCGGAAACGTCCATAATACACCTTCGAGAAGATTTATTCGAAAGCCTTCTATTATAATATAATGCACCACATAAATATTCCTCCACCTCTCTAAGCAAAATCATCTCATGAGTCTAATTTAACAGCTCCGTGCATTACAGTTTCTACTAATAAGATTGTCTGAAGGAAAAATAGCAATCAAAAAATCAAAACTTCGTCGTTTCCGTTTTGCATGCAGGTTGGGTCTCTAAAACACCCAAAGAAGTGAACTATTTGCAGCGTCTGAAGCAAGAACTGACGAAATGAACCAAAGTGTTTCAAACATTACAGAAAATAAATTAAATATGAAGTCTAAATGGAAAATAGGGACTACTGCGAAGGATCGAGTACGTTACAATTTAATAATGAAATTTCAATTCAAGAAATCTGTGATCACAAATGTCACACTTTTTTCAGCTAATTTTAGATTCTAATCGCTTTATTTCTTTTTGATATTTCTTTGGTCAAGCTATTTGCTTTCAGCTGATCGCTCAATAAAGAGTGTTCTGTTCAAGTAAGGACAGCCGGGATGCAAACGACTTATATCATAGGCTTTGCCAGTTGGTGTAAATCATCTGGGGCTGACTCTCTTCGCTCATGAATACGGGATAATCTCGAGTTAGTATTGCACAATAATATCAAATCAATGGAGATATTTTTGACTCATTAACTTAATCTTGGAGGAGCGTGAGTCTTATATTTATAGTAAACGTGGATTTTGATTTTTTGGTTTTGATTTAGTAGAAAATAAGGAGAAGAAATTGCATCTTTCATAGAATTTCCATTCAATATCGATTATTCTAAGGACCCGATCTTGGCTGTGATAAAAGTGACATTTGTTGATCTTATTATCATACCCAAACAAGTAGCGTAGCCAACTCAATTTGTAATAAATTCCCGATCAAATATGTGAACACCAGAGATTTTGACGACTCGATAAAGTTGCCTATGCTGAAACATTCTGAATAAAGGTGGCTTTTACTTCAAAGTGTCAGAAAGGTCCCTTAGCTCAGTCGGTTAGAGCGCCGTGCTAATAACGCGGAGGTCATGAGTTCGACCCTCATAGGGACCATACTTTTTTTGGAAGCTTTTTTATTCGATTAATTCGACTACGAATCCTTGTCTTGGGTTTCTTTCGTACTTGCTGATAAACCAATCGCTATGCTAATTTGGACATTGAGAAGTCCATTGACAGATGCTCACCTTGCTGATGTTCGAAATATTAGATATATAAAGCTTGAACAAACATCAGAAATTTGTAGAAAGTTGTGCTATATGTCATCAATATCACTCACGAAGCAGCATTACAACTTGCGAAAAATGAGTATAGTAATAGAGTAGAGAAACTCGATCTCAGTCAAAACCACAACAAAAAAAAAACAACTATAGTGAAGTATAACGATCTTGCTCCATTCTGAAAAAGAAAACTAGATAAACAATTCCACTTCTGAAACGAAATTTGACAAAAAAAGGAATATGTCCTTCAAATTTAGCTTACTAAGAATTCGAGAAAGCAAGCGACATTGGTTCTAATGTGAGACAGATACATATTAATGTATGAATAGAACTGAACAAAAAAAGCTGCTTTTTTCTTCTATCTACAATTCTTCTATCCAATTGTAGATATTGGATAATACATAAAGCAATAAAAATGATAAAATCGAATCTAAAGCTCTCCAAATTAGTCGCTAAGACTCTCCTGCCATTGAGAACTCCTCTAGCTACTGCCTTCTACGAGACTCAATCAAACACTTATGGCCTAGCCGCAGATTCTTACAAAATCGATCTGTTTTACACTCCATCTCAATCTTTCGCGAAAATGACCAAGAAAAAGGAAGAGAAAATGGAACACAAGAAAGAAAGAGAGCAAACTGAAGTCCCTAAAGAAATTGACCTCAACAAACAAGAAAAACTCTTCACCAAAGCTCTTGAAAACTTCAAAGTATCCTTCTCCTTCCTTCAAATGCTAATGTTCCTTCCAAAAAGACTGAAATCTCGAAACTTAAGGTTGGAAGATTAATGCCTTCATCATTCGAGGAGTTAAAAATCCCAGCTTATGGTGAAAAAGCCCCGCTTTCCACTCTTGCTCAGATCGTTGTTAAGAATGCGACCACTATCCAGCTCAATGTTTTCGATGAAACTTCCATCCCATCGATTCAGAAGGTATTATCAGCGCGTCATTGCAATATGATAGAAAGATATGTGTCTATAGTAGATTGTTGAACATTCTGATTTGAATGTCCAAGTGAAAAGACTCGATAAATCATTGATTTGCACTCTGGTAGGAGGAAACACAAAAGAGGCGAAAGAGGCTGTAGTCAAGAATTTGAAAGCTCATTTTGAACAGTTCAAAACCAAGATTAAAGACATCAGATCAGATGGAGTGAATGAGGTAAATATTTTTTGTGGATTGTGCTGAAATAGAATATTCTTAGACGAAGAAATTTAAGAAATTTGTGAGTGAAGATGTTATATTTAATGTGGAGAAAGAACTGACTTCCATGCACAACAAAACCGTTGAGGAAGCTGAGAAGCTGATGAAAGCCAAGGAAAAGGAAATCATGTCATAAAGTTTCTGTGTCTTATGTTAGAGTGTTCTGAATGAAGTGGAAGAAGACTGTAATTGCATATATCTGTATTTTACAGGGAGGATTCGGTTTACATGAACATTTTCCAGGAGTAAAAAAGAGAATTACTCACATTCTTCAAGGGAAACTCAATTGCTATTGTGAATAGATATCATTTGATAATGAAAGAATCTCATCTCATCAATTTTCCTCTATAATTCTGTAAGATGTAATAACCTCGAAACTGGGTTGATCATTTTAACTCCATTATTGTTCAGAGGTAAAGAAAAAAAGAACGATAATGGAAAACTTATAAGCAGACTTCCATCATATCAATAATACAAGCAAACAAAGACCCTCTAGAGATATAAAAATGGTTGAAATGAAATTTGGATTAAATGTTTTTCAAACACTTGCAAAAATGGTGTCTTCTCAAAATAACAAAAGCCTAAAAATTTTTCAAAACTTCTACATGAGAAGTTAAAGCTCAGAATTTTGAGGGGCTGGATCTTGCACGCCATCATGCTGATTGTTCTCTGCGGTTAACCCAGGATTCACATTATCGTGAGCGGTTGCATCCTGAAGGCCGTCTTCCTGCTGGATGTTCTCTGCGACAACTAACCCAGAATTCACACTATCTTTTACAACCTGGGAGATTGGCTGGTTGACATCCGTCACAACACTATCCTTCAGCTCTTGCGGCTTATTCAAATCGCCTTGATTATTGAGATTGTTAGAATCGTTTCGATCGAGATTGCTAGTAGAGCCCTTATCAATAGAAATTTTGCTATCTACACGTTCCTTAATTTCATTCGGTATTGGTGATTTTCTTCCTGAATAGTTTCCAGCCAAGTTGCCATTCGAAGATTTATTTCGCGAATTTCTATCGGAAGTTCTGGCCACAACTTTCGCTTCATTGTTCATTGAGGCTCGTAAATTTTTGATCACTGGTATCGGCGAGTTAATTCTCTTTTGCTCAAAGGGTTTTTGCTTCGATTTCAGATGAAGCGGAACTAAAAACGGAGACTCTTTGTAACCATTGCTCTTGAAGCTTTGATACTCTGCGCTCTTTGCAACGTCCACAGACCTCATCTCTCTGCTACTCCTACCATTCCTTGACTCTGTTTTATTACTGCCGTAGCCACCAAATGACGAATCGGTTTTTTTCGGAGTCGGAACTCGAGCATTCATGCTGCTTTGGATTATCAGCTTAGGACTCTTTCTAATTCTCTCCTTTCGAGGTTGAAAATCAATTTCTGCGCTGGCTTCAGGTCGAGAGATGTCAAGTATGATGCGATCTTGAGTAAAATCCAGAAGCTTAGAAACATCAGCGCTGTCAGCTTTAGAATTTTCTTTCTTCTGCTGATGAGAAATCCTATATTCACGAGAACCCCGCATTTCTGCTGTTCTATTATGTCTCGAGTAAGAGTCATTAAGCCGGTTTTTTGAATTCTGTCGAATCGGTTTATTTGAGTCTTCTCGATCGGAAGAGCGGTTGGAGAGCTGATCTGAAAACGTTTTGTTTTTATTTGTCAGCTTTTTGATAATTCCGCTGGTTCTAAAGAAAAAATGTGGATGGTCTGCAACGAAGAATAGCGTACCTGATAGCCGGCTGGTCGTTTTCCACAAAAAACTTTCTCATAATTCCTTTTGCTTTCAGATGTTTTTCCCAATCTTCTTTGTATTTCTTATGAGGTATTTGAGCGACTCTGGCAATTGGTTAGAGGATGCGCGATGGAAATGGTGTTAACTGGCTCTGGATTTTGTTGTAGATGCGTATATTCTCTTGTGCAATCCTTTCTTGCGCTTGTATTCTTTGAAGATTGGTCTTAGAACCAGGTGAATGAGATCTTGGCTCGCTATTCATCCGTGATTTCACAGGGGAAGTGTCAACCGGTACAACCTGATTGATTAGAAATACATTCAGCCTCCATTGAAAACTAATAAATGAGGTCAAATTACTGATTGATTTCGTAGTCTGAAACCGTTGATCGCCATTAAATGCGCAAGTAAGATATCGTTTTCTTTTTGAATAGAGTTCATTCTCTCTTTTATTTGCATATTAGTCATGAGTATTCGAAATGAGTTACCTTGCTCATTGAATGCAAAGTTATAGTTTTTGAATCTTGTTTTATCTTTTAGCACTTTCATATGATTGAAATCCTGATGATGCTTCTTCGAATGAATTTCATTGAGCTTTTCTCTGTGCCTTTGATACTGACTAAACGGTTTTAATGAAGATGGTAAGCGAGAATACGATTATCCACTCACTGTTCTGCATTGACGAGCTTTGAAATGTTCGTCTCAACGTAGCGTGGGCCTTTCATTGGAAAAATTCTTTATCCACTTGTAACTCTCTTGATTTTAATATTTTTATTGCGCGACTTAATGATCTTTATTGTATGCTAAAAATTCATGTGTTCAATGCGCAAATTATCCAGAAGGACTCTGAGAATACTGAGAAAAAACTGTTCTAAACCCACAGGTATTACCTGTTTTTCTCTTATACTGCATCCATTTTGCATCAAGGTAAAATGAACTTGACATGCGTTAATTCAAATTACTAATAATCCTCTAAAGACCGCAAATGCCATGTTGCGATGTGCATTGGTCAGTATTTTCCTATTTTACTGGTAATTCATGTCATTTCAGGCATCTGTTAGATCATTAAGAGCAGTTGCAATCTCTGGCATCAAAAATAGCTGCTCGGATTATCATCACTAATTATCGGATGATAACCATATAATTAATATTTGCTCAGCATTTATTTAAATTATTTCTGCCTAAAAAACTCAGAATGAGGAAGCGTGGTAATTCTCAATCCGCATCAAGCACCCCAACTCACTCCAAGACAGTGAGCATTTCAAATACCAGCGCTCAAAACTATCTTCATATGTTAAAGCAAACTTCCTCAGCGTACAAAGCGACGAAAACTGCCTTAACTACAAAACCTGAAACTATTTCATCATTGCTCAGATCTACAAATCTTCGAACTCCTCCAAACAAATCCGAGTCCGGTCTCCACTCATCTCTGAAATCAAACATATTCACTTCCTTCACCCCAACTGCAAGCAGCCAAAAACAGAGTAGTCCTCCTATTGCTATTGATCTGCGGAAGATGAACTTCCGTGAGAACCAGAAAGCAGACGGTAAAATGCCTTCGGCGCCTCGCAATAACAGCGAACCTCGTTTGAAAAACTCCGTCATCAAGCAGCTCAACCTCCCACAGCAGAAACCTCAAAGCGGCTCATTTAATCTCACAGAAGACTCTGACAAAGCTGATGATTTATTCTCGTCTCCTCAGCAAAGCACAGACCTGCAGAAAGAGAAAACTCAACCAGATTCTACAAAGACTGCCAGCAATTCAAGTGAAAAAAATCGCGATCAGGCTCTTCACACAGGAGTTTCATTAATAAATAGCTTAGAACTGCACGGGATTAGCAAACCAAGTCAATTTATGCAAAAAAAGTCCGCGCATAGCTCCACGAATGAACTATTGAATGAATCATTTGACACTTATAAAGGCTATAAGAACCTGAGCGAAGAAGGTGATTCTCGAGCTGAGGAGAGGTGTATGAATCATCCAAACAAAAGAGCAAAGTATTTTACGATGAGCGAAGATGAGCTTCAGATCAGATACAATCTTTGCTCTAAATGCGCGGTGGCTCTAGCGGATAAAGGAGCGAAAGTGAAAGAAATCATTAATTCTGAAGAAGAGCTGAGGAAGTCGGAGATAGAGGCTTTCCTCATCAAACTCTCTCATTCGCGAAAGCATGCAACGAGCATCATCGAGTCTATGAGTATCAAGAAGTCCGATTTTATTGAGTTTTTCAATAAGCAAAGCGAAAAGGCCGAAGCAATCGCTTCGGTGCTGCAGAAGGTCATCATAGAGGAGCTAAACACTATGAAGAAAAACTTTGAAATACAAAAATTGAAAACACTCGCTGCCATTGAATCCTTTGAGCAGCAGCTACGCAATGGATTCAAAGAAGTCGAGGAAATGCAGTCTGATATCGAACGTAACTTTGAAAATATTATGAAACATATTGAGCTCGCGCCATTCAAAAAAATAATTGATTCGTATTACACGCGCCTCTATGACATCGATCAGCATTTGGAAGGTACACGAGCGCAAAAGCTCGAAGTGGGTAAGCTTTCTACCGTGAAATCGAAGAATGTTCAAGAATTTAGACTGTTGACACAGTCGTTTTTCGAGCTTCGAGGACTCAAAACATCCATTCTCAAGAGAATGGAGGGTGATCGTGAAGATGATACGAGCCCAAAGACAAGCGCAGAGTCTTCGAGACAAACGAACAAGAGCAGTTTGAGTTTCGAGATTAAAGACGCGTCAGAAAGTGGTTCAGTCTTTGAGAGTAACCGAGAACCTGATCGTTTTTCATTCGCTTGTGATCAATCTGCTATCGTGAAAGCCACTAAATTAGGAGATATCAAATCTCCGTCTTCGTTGATGAGTGATAGCGATAATCCTCTGAAATCTCAGGAATCACCGCAGACTGTGAGCTCTCGATACGCGATAGGTAATAAAGATAAACAGTCACCATTCGACATTAGAATGAGCATTGGCGATGCCGGGACGATGAGACGCAGTAGCTGCCCTTCAGTTAATGAAGATAGGATGGCGACGGCGAATTTCCTCGATAGAGACTCCGTAGTACCACTTAATAAAGGCCCAGAAGTCAAAACGGCAAACTTCCTTGACAGAGACTCAGTTGTTCCTCTGACGAAATCGGCTGAAAAAATGAAAACGTCGAAGAATGATGGAAAACAAAAGACTCCCTATCCATCGGAGGAAGAGGAGATGGATCCTCCACTGTATGACCCAAATTTGATAGAGAGTCTTGTGAGAGACAGCATGGTGAGGGTTACGCCTAACGACGCAACAAAGACACAAAAAGAAGAGAAGACAGCAGGATTACTCACGGTTCCTGAAAAAAGGCCGCTTAAGAATCCGTTTGCGAGAAAGAAGTCAGCAGACAGTCGTCAAAAAAATATATCGAAGAGTCAAAATAATTCTTTTCATAAGGACGAGGAGGAGGACTCCATGCCTACAGGAACAATGAGTCGGCTAGAGCCTCATAGATCTCCGTATTTCAAAGAAATGGCGGATAAATAATCCACTGCTGGGATAAGAGATCATTTGATTATGAATTTTTTTCTCAAATGCCATTTTATTAACAGACCTAAGTATTTTCATTTATACTCGTGATAGAGAAAAAATAGGAGCTGGATAAATCGAAATTATCATTAGAATCTCATATTATTATTTGCTTGCTAAAAATCATTTTATTTGTTCTTTCTAAAGGTATTCAGCCATGAGAATACAATTTTGAAAAAAATCAAAATTACTCTGCTCTGTTTGCTTGGATGAAGATAATGAATGGTATTTATTTTGGATATCGATATTAGGTAAATTTCAAGATGATAAGCTTCATAATTTTGAATATATCAATATTATTGTTATGGAAGACGCCTAACATGCAGAAAACAATAAGCCATCACCGAAAAGCAAGATTTTCATCTGAGGCGGGTTTTTAGGTGACAGAAGAGCGGACAAAATTTTAATGTTTCGTTTAGCAAACGAGATTTAGAGAGCATTGCATATCTTTTGCAATCTTAGAAATTATTTCAAATTGGAAAAACCCTTCCTTTGAATGTCAGAAGCGAAATGGAACCAGCATCTTGCAAGCGATTAGACTCTTTAACTGATCAATTCTATCCAGAAAGCTGAAATGTAACAGTCGGGGTTGAATTTGAAAGTCCGGTATCAGCTAAAATCAGACTTCCGTGATCTTAGAAAAGAGAGAAAAAAATGATTTTTCGAAATTATAAACTTTGATCTAACTTTGAAAACTCATAAGGAATCACAGGCATCAAGCCAAATGCAAATAGAAATAAATACATTAGTTTTCCCATACAATTTTCAGCAAAATTCGTTGATAAAGTAACCAGCTATTGAATCACTTTGCAGTGACGTTTACTCAAAATTTATTATGTAGGGACTCCTTTTGGTTCTTTCCCATAAAATGATGGGCCTGATCTAAGAAAGTAGATGTGATTCATGGAGGGATTTTATACTCAAGGGTGATTTTAGAGTTTAATTTGGATACCTCTAATTCGAGTGTTAATTCAAAACCCAAAGTACAACACTACTCAAAATTCTACGTATGTATCGAAAAAAAAATATTGCTCGTAATTAGCATTAATAGGACGAGTAACAGTAGTTCAAGGTACGCAAAATCATTGATCAACTCGAAAGAGGTACTTGAATTAATATTCAGGAATCAAAGGATTCAAAATAATTCCAGAAGAGCCGTGATTCCTGAGATTTATTTGCTTTTATGAATGAAAATACTTCTATGTTGACTTATAAATTACAATAATTCGACAAGGCACAGACAGACATCACAGTGACCTTTTGAAGAGTTTTTACCTGCCAATTATTCAATGAACCAATCATCAAAGGACAGCGAGGAGCGAATGGATGTCGAGGAACCTCGCCAACAACAGAATTCTATAATTGAGATCAACCATACTGAATCCCAATGCGATTTTTTAAAATTCCCTCAGAGCACGTCGATGCCCTTCAGCTTTGCATTTTGTTTAAATAAATCACTTTATGACGAGAATCAGTCGGTTTCCCATATGATTTGCTCGAAAAAATATAATTCAAAGCGAATATTATCCAAAAAACAGGATGCAAATCGTTTATTAATGGACTCTTCCAACCTCAGAGGCCAAAAGGAATTATGAGAAAGTTTTTTGTGGAAAACGACCAGCCGGCTATCAGGTACGCTATTCTTCGTTGCAGCCCATCCACACTTTTTCTTTAGAACCAGCGGAATTATCAAAAAGCTGACAAATAAAAACAAAACGTTTTCAGAT
>ENA-UOTX01001078-UOTX01001078.1-compost-metagenome-genome-assembly--contig:-NODE-1078-length-22988-cov-19.831304_pt1 | contig 22988 bp, 18 predicted proteins | sample MGYA00238143_ERZ746982 | MGnify/ENA primary metagenome ERZ746982 (study PRJEB28758, sample SAMN06268862) | compost metagenome | isolation source: single cell | place: USA: California, Emeryville, Joint... | reverse complement strand
CAAATTTCAAATGACATTGAAAATTTCTTCTTAGATCATCCGTACACGATTCAGGGACAAATGAAAATTACGCCCTTCTTATTCACCGTTATAATTATATCATTGGATTGAATAGAGCTGCCAGACAATAATGAGTTATTACCCATTTGTTAGATGCTTCGAAATTTGAGAGTTTATTAATTGATAATCTAAAAATATTGAGAAGACAGAGACATGGGAGGATTCCAGAAATACCCTATTCCAAGATTCCTGTACACTGGTTCTTGGGTCGTCAACAAGTACTGGAAGAGAAACGTTTTCCACGTATTGGTTCCTTCAGCTTTCATGGCATATTTCCTTAGAAGGCATATGTACATCTCATCGGTAAAAACAATTATTTTCAGCAGCATTGTAATTTCAATTCCTTTTAGTATCAAGGCATGCCAATTGGAACCTACATGGACCCAGAAAGCCACGATGCCCCAAAGCTCGTCAAGCTTCAATAGTTTTATTAGACATTTTGGCGCATACTGTATTTTCTATGAGCACAGCAGCATATTCTTAACTATTCGGCAACTTTCCATTCTTGACACCGATCTCTGTGCATTCATGATACATACAATCAGACTCTGAACCGTATAACTCTAATGAATAGTGTGATAGGCCATAAATGAAATTATAAGCTTTTGAAAAAAGAATCAGAGTTGCAAATCTCATTGCTAAATTAGAAGCTGAGTGAAACATAGTTTTGCCTTGGTGATAAGACTGTTGATATGGCTTTTTGTGATGATAGGTAGGGTACTAATTCTCTACATTAAACATTTTTATTCATTCCTTGTCAGCATACTGTTGCTAGAAAAGAGCAGGAATAACTCCGTTCGGACCAAAAACAGTTGTTTAGGAATGTAGTTCGACTTCATATTGAGGGGATATAAAGAAGGCCTTGGCTTTAACTTCTTTGCTTTCGGCAACATTAGTCAGATGTTACTAGAGAGTTATAAGAAACCATAACGTTCTTCATGGAAGCTCAGAGCATAAGTTGCACCAAACGTAGTTAAATTTAAGATTTGCAATCCACACCTAGCCTACACTTTAATCATTTCATATGATATAATTTTTGTAGATCCAGTAGGGTAAACTACTCGCTAAGGGTTTATATTTACCGATCTCCTCCGAATTATAGAGATAATTACAAATCGCTTCTACGAGAATAAATGATTCATATTGCATCCAAGTTCAAGGGAAAGATTGCAAATGCTCTGAACACTTTGGATACTCTCAAAGAAGAGATGAAAGTTTCTAGCTACGAAAAAAAGCTCGCAAAGTTAGAAAAAAAATATCCAGATCGCATGAGGGCTCTTAAGCCGATGCTAAAAGAGGATAATGGCAACATTGAGCGGCTATTCTTCTTTCTGAAACGCATAAAATCACTCAAGAAAGCATTTCAACTGGACAATCAGGAAAAAACAGGGCTTTTCTCGATGTTGCTTGAAACCGACTGCAAAAATATACACGATGTTGCAATCCTGGTCGGAATCTTCGGACAAGTTGCTTATCTCAAAGCTGCACTCGAAATTTACCCAGACCTCATGCATTCTAAGTATGCCAACCATCTCACTGCTGCCGTAGGAGGGGAAAAATTAGCATTCGATGTTTCAGCAAGCGAGACTACTGATGGGTACTTTGGAGAAATCGATATCTTCATTTCCCTAGGAGAATTCGGAATTCCACGGGAAAAAGTCACCTTAATCGACTGCTTTGAAATTCAATCGGTTGGCTTGGCTTTAAACGATCTAGCGAAAGATGGAACTGTGAGTATTTATTTCATGTTCGGTAAAAAGTACCTGTACTCCTATCTATCGGTCGCTTCTTTGAAAAAAATCTACATTTTCGACCTCAGGCAAATCAATCCTTTGACTCAAGACCCGGCAGTCGAGCAGGCTCGAGCCAAGAAGATCGTGGAATTCAAAGCCACTCTGATGATGTTTTTGATGAGAAGTGATGTTACGAAGTTGTTGGCGAATGGAAACGACTTCAAGAAATTTTTCAAAAGAGGAATTGGCTGCAGCAAGCAGGAATCTAAAGAATGCTTGTACTTTGTCGACCGAAGACTTACTTTTTTCAAATATTATCGGGAGCAGAAAAAAGGCGATGATCTGCAATATTCTGGGATTAATAAGAGAATTGACGATCAATACCATGAATTCATCGAGGCAAACTTCTCCAGACCGTTCAATCGAGGAGCCGAGATAAGCAACTGGGATCTCAGGCCTGCAAATCCTTACCAGCTTCACTTCCTTGCGCTTGATCCCTATCTTCTGTTACTAGTATTTGGAATGCTGGATAAAACTCAATATCCATACGAGAAATTCAAGACTTTCTATGAATACCAAGCAAAGCTGCTTGAATACAAAATAAAAACAAACTTGAAAAAGAAGGAGCAAAAACTAAATCATTTAGCTCAAAAAATGAAAACTAAACTCTTTGGATAACTGCATTTTATTATCATTGCTTGGCTGATGATTTGATAGGGAAAAAGCATGTACTTGTGACTTGCTAAGCCAAAAAAAAAAATTTTAAATATCGAATTAAAAGCTTATTTATAACTATAAATATTTTATTGATGTTTCTCCCTTCTCGCTCAGAAATCATCAAGTTCAAGAAATCTCTTTAATAGCTCTCGATACTTAGTAAGTAAGGAACTACCTTGGATTTTTAATTGAAAATTGGCGCACCGTTGAGAGAATTGAGATTCGAAATCATGATTAAATTCGAGTATCATGTCTTGCAATGAAATGAACCGATAAACTGCATACAAGACCAGGAAAATGTTAATTATATTATCATAAAAGTAGAATATGAGCTATTGAAAAGAGAACTTAGAAAAGATGTGAGTGGATAATTTTTTAATACCAGTCTAACGCGTATCCTTACGGGAGAATTTGTGTGGAGCTGGTTGAAGTGGACAGTGTTTCTGTCTGCTGTTGCTTAGAAATCAATAGAGTTTGCATTCTTTCGATTTCGATCATCAACAAAACGATTTGTTTTTCCAGAGAAAATGCCTTTTCTTTGAAGACATTAACTTCTTTCACAAGGAGATTTGGATCCATGTAGACCCCTTTTTCTTTTTGGATACCATTCTCTGAAACGAATGAGATATTTAAATCAATGGCTTCAGTATATCTCATTTTATCAACAGCATCCGCAAGGTATTTATGACTGCCTTCGAGCATTCTGTATCTTTCTTTCCAGTGTTCGAGTTCTTTTTGCTGTTCATTATTCTCAAAGAGTAATTTTTCATTTTTCTCGGCAATTATCTTGTTCAGAGACTCTATCTCACGCAGACGTGTTTCAAGCTCTTTGTTTCGCAAGACAAATGAACTTATTTGATTCTCAGCGGTAGTTTTAATGTTTTCTAATTCTATTTCATATTCGTGACTCTTCTCACGTTGAGACTGCTCCAATACTTGTATCTTTCCTTGCAGCGAATTAATTACATTCCAAAGTCTCTCATTTTCTATTGAAAATAGAACCGCCTTCATATTTCCTAAATTCATTGCTTCTCCAATCTGAGCTCTAATTTCTTGGATTTCCTGGTCTGCTTCTCTGAGATGAGTATTAAACTCTAACTCAGCTCTATTAAACTCTTCCGTCCTTGCTTCAAGCGCCTGGTTCACAGCTTGGAGTTTACTTCTTAATCCAGTGTTCTCTCTTTCCATTTGAGCAACCTTCGATTTCATGTCTGCATGCTCTCTTTTTACATTCTTTAGGCTCTCAAGTTGTCCCTCAAGGACGGTCCGAAGGTTCTTTAATCCTTCATTTTCCAATTGAATTGTTGAAATCGTTTGATGAAGCCGTTTGATTTCTCCTTGATGAGAACTCTTTAAGAGACTGAGCTCTCTCTTGAGCTCATTTGCAATGATTTCGTTTTCAATTTTAGCAGCAGCTAAAGCCTCTCGCTTTTGCAACGCTTTCTGGATTTTTTGATTCTCTGCGTGAAAGAAATCTCTTTGCTTGATTGCTAACTCCAAAGTTACGGATCCTTGATTCTGGATAGTGAATTTTGTTTCTTGAGAAAGAGTTTTGAGATCATACTTTAATCGAGTCATTTCTTGCAACTCAGCCATCAGTTTCTCGTTCTCGGTTGAAACTGTATTAATCTTAGTTAGCAGCTCTTCTTTTAAGTTAGCATTGGAAGCTAGTTCTCTTTGGAGATTTTGAGTGGTTCTAGTTTCAAGTGAGTCTCTGTGGTTAATGAGAGAACGCTCTTTAGGAGATGAAATTGAATGTCCGAGCTGCTTGGAATCGAATTTTGTGTCGATATATTCGAAGCTGAGAGATTGATTGTGTATACCAGCCATCGTTGAGAAGGATGAAGCGTTTTTGGTCAATGAAGACCTTGTAAAATCTTTCAGATAACTTTCGGCAAAGCTTTCCATGGGCAATAATACGGTTATAATGAAAACAACATTATTTACCGGCTATAATTTTTATTGAAAATATCATTTTAATGAAATGTCAATAATTTCTTTTTTGTGAATTGTATTCATTACTAATGCAGGCTAATTATAAGAAATAGATTGTTGTTAACTACATAATGGCACTCAAGGAGAGGATAAAAGCATTTCGCCATTTTGGAATCACTAACAAGATATTGCCTCTCGTCAGCATTGAATCATGTGACGAAAATCACAAATGACTTCATAGACAGCAAAATTTTCTCTTTTGTGTTTGAACTTATGTTATCATGAGATTTACTACGAGAGATCCAATGATTCTTCCTTCAATTCATCGAGAAGCTAATTTCTGTTTCTTCTCTTTTTGAGGGCAGATATCTATTAATAATTTTATCAAATAAGGAACACATGGTTCTTAAATTTCTGAGTTGGAACAAACGAATCAAATTTTCGTTTTTATAGAGAAAAATGCCTTTTTTTTACAAATGAGATAATTAGATGAGAGAACGCTTCATTCCCATTATTGGTATCCAGTGGAACTGCTGTCAATAGTTGATATATCGCCTATTCTAAATTCATGCTTCGATTTAATAATTACCGATAATATTTAGCAAAAAATATTTGCAGCAAAGATAAGAAATTGTTCTTAACTCAGATTTATTATTGCTCTTGCAAGTTGAATTCAAAATCCTTTGAGAAGTAAACTATGAACAACATCGACCCATTCAAAACAAACGACGCCTTTCTAAACATTTCAAACCCTCAAATAATCGGCACCACTTTTTCTCCAGGAGCAGATACAGCCTCAGAATTGAAACAAAGTTCTGGAATTCATAACGAATTGGACTTCCAAAAGAACCAACCGTCCTTCTACCCCACTAATAATGCGACGCTCCAGAGCCAAATGCCTCCTCCGAACTTGCCTCATCAACTGCCTTATCAATCAATGCCAAATCACAATTCACAACTGGGTATGATTCCAGCTCCATTGCTCTTTCAACCTCCACCACTGGGAGGTGTCTATCCATATCAGTACCCACTGGCTAATAGTCCATCGTACTATCTTGTGCAGCCCATAGGAGCCGACATCTCTGGAGGAGTGATGAATTCACAGCAATTATACCCAAGACAAATGTATACACCACTGGGGTATCCGCAGCAGCAGCCAGTCCCCTTTCAGCATCAAGGTCAACCAATGCAACCCTTAATCCCACAACAGCAGATGTTTATGGATCCGAGAATCCGGAGAAAAAGCAGAGAAGAGGTTTCGATGAGTGATGCAGAGTCTGATAACACACAAGAAGACGTGATACTTAGCTTAACTAATCCTGAGCAGATCAAAACGGCTTATGTGAACCTAAAGAAAAAATTTGACGAAATCAAAGAAGAGATCGCAGAAGAACGAGGGGAATATGAAGGAAATCTTAAAGATAAGGAAGTTGAGAATAGCTGTTTGAAAGCAATTATCACGAATATGACAAAGGCAAAGCAAGAAGGGGAAGAGAATATCGGAGTTCTTAGAGATAAGATAAACGCATTAGAGCTCGAGAAGAGGAGACTTGAGTCAGCAAGGCTTAGTATGATACAGCAGATCTTAATCTTGCAAAAACTAATTGACATGAACTGTCCGACGCTGCGGAATTCTGCTGAGGCAAGCAGCCTGGCTGAAACTCAGTTAACTAATTCCTATACCTTGGTTAGTCATGAGGAGGCTAAAATACTTGAGCAAATGATCACAGAAGTCAGCTCGAAGCTGCGACAAGCACTTTTCAAAGTTGGTGATGGTGGTGCATGAGAATCAGGGACGAATCACTAATGGTATCGCGAGCACTGACACAGAGAAAGACACCTAGAAAAATAAGAGGTTAAGTAATAAGTCGCCTTAACATTTTAAGTGATTGACAAGATTTAGTCGGTGAGCAAATTCTTGTCGTTGTATTACGGCTTGTTGAAGCCTCGGAAGAATATGCATTTTTAGACAATTAGGAGTTTGGATTGTATAAATGTTATTAAATATATGAATAACCTTCAAATAATTTCCTATCTATCCGTTAAATTAATCGTTCTAAACCACAAAATGATAATAATAAGAATGTACAAGCTTCCTTCTGTAATAGATTTGATCCAGCAGCTTTTCATTTCTGTTTTAGGGCTTTGTTTCAGCCGAAATTGCAAAACAGCCGCGGCTCAAAAGAGTCTTTTTACACAAAAAAATGAAAGTTCATAACCCTCCACCATTTAGATTTGCTATAGTTTAGCTATTTCAGAGCCGGTTGATTTTATATATCTTTTCCAAAACTGGAGATTCTGATTCAAGCATTTAACAATACTGCAAGAACATTTAATCCCTCGATTGCATTGAAAAAGTTTAAATTTTGTATTTTAATGGATGTGAATAAGAGGTTTTATTGAGAGACACTTTTTGCTCCAAATCTAGGCTGAACATTTCAAAAGTCTTTGTGTTGTATTAGAGCGACCCTTATTTGGAACTATCTTAATTAGCAAAAGTTCTATAATCGTAATCGAGGACTCAAACAATTCACAAGAAAAATAATCAATTTCACAATTGAGAAAATGTTTTTTAGTAAGAGCCTAGGCCAACCAACTTAATATATTCAATTAATCACATCCTTGAAATGTAATTAAACTTGAAGTGCCTAATAGAACATCAAGTGCTGAACTATCGCCTTCGGGAGCGTATCAAGATTTACTTCCTCGGGCTTAGCACAGTCTTTCTCTTCCTCATGCTTTTGGCTATCAGTCTCACTCCGAGTCGTTGAAAGCTCAGTCTTCGACTGATTTATACTAGATAAATTCTTCTTTGAGCTCTTGTTCATCCTCTGAAAGATTGCTTTTCCCACAGGAGCGCCTACACTGGCTCCTAAAATTGAGAACATGATTGCTGCGTTCGTGCGAACTCGTTTTCCTCGAGCTATTCTGACCTGATGGAATGTAATAAAGCCTAGTATGACTGTAATCACGCTGAGACAAGCAGCTTTGGATGAGATCGATTTTTTCTTCACTGTCTTTAATTTATTTTTGGATGCCAGATGCAAAGCCAATAGGAGTGCATTGATTGCTGGTAAGATATAAAGAACCCATTTGCCCAGAAATTTGATAACTTTTCCATTCACCCCGAAGAGACCAGAGGCACCACTTCCGATTTTGCGATAATTTTTTGATACATAAAAGAGTTGCGCTGTTATTATTGGAGCGCTAATGAGAAGGTAAATTGCTTCGGTGGAGAGTCTAGCCTTGAAGAAATCTTTGGCGTTCTTATAGTATTGTAGCAAGTGATCACCGAGCATTAAAATTAAACTTGCGGTTTGAAGTTATGAATGATTATTAAGCCTCTGTAGCCAAATATCTGAGTTTGATTACGGTAAGAACATAATTGATATCGTGCAATTAGTTTATATTTTATCGATAAAATACACGGTATAAATTGAGGAAGACTGCAAAGAGAAACAAATTATTTCGCGAGGCTCTAACTCTTCCTTTCAGCAATACGAAATCCAGAATTAACGCGTTTTTCAAAAACACCCTCTTTGGACGGGAGATTTGATAAAATATTACTCGAAATAATGTAATTTTAGGTTATCAACCTCATTTATGTCATTGATTGATGGTGTTTGCAACTGTCCTTCGTTTGAGATTGAATCTACATAGCAGGAATGCACCATTGGCTTCATCTTGCTCAGTTCGCAGTCTTTTGAATTACAACTAGTTTCAACAAAAACTTCTATGCTATTTGATTCTTGAATTAAAATTAAGAATCACGTATTTGAAATTCAGCAAGGATATTCATGTGTTTTCATTTTGAGGAAAGCCATTCCTTTATCACTGACTTCCGAATTTGATACGGGCTCCAAGCATGTATATTATTAACGTATTTTTGAGCAAAGAGGGCTACATTTTATTTTAATTTCAGATACATGGATCAATGATGTTGTGAGAAAAATGTATAGAGCGAATCCTGAAAGGTTATCGAAGCTCAATCAAATCACATAAGTAATTATATAAAATTCTTGAATTATTGCACATCTTGAACTTATTTGCGTTCATTTATTTCCATAGGTATGAAGTTCGTATGCTTGTCACAGTCAGAGAGGTGATCAACTCACTCATCCAATTAGAGAAGCCATCTTGCAGATTTCAAGCTGTTATGAAGAAATTTATTGACCGATGAAGCTACAAAAATCTTTGGAAGAGTTCTCACCTGCATACATATATCATCATAGCCTGATATCAATGCACAGTGGTCTCATCTAAATCACTGATTGTAATCCCCTTTTTTAACGTAGGAAAGGTTTTTTTTTTGGTTGCACAATTGATCAACCTATTTAAGCGCAACCTAATGGAGAAAAAAAAAACAAGCAAACATCACAAAAGTTACCTTGATTTTTGCGAATTTTTCTGCTTTAGGAAGATAAGGAGTGCCATAGTAACAAAAACCTTCATGTTTCAAATATCGAATGAGATCTTGAATCATCAATTTCCTAATTACCAAATAAATTAAAATCAACTCAAACCTCAAAAACTTCTATGATGCTGGACAGGCGAGACTCGTCAGACTTGTGTAAAATCTATAAAACCGCCCCCGCATTCGAATTTAGTTGTGATGGCATGCAAATCTGGATTCGGATCGTTGTGATAGCTTTGTTATTGCTGCTAATCTTTGTGTTCGTCAGAGCAGTGAAAAACTATGGTTTGCAATTCAAACTGATTTGTGCGAGCATTAAGCAAACTATTGCGACACAGGTAGAAACTTCAATTTGCAGGTATTACGACAACAGTTCTTGCACAAATTCCCTATTATACTACTTTGTGGTGCTCCTCTCAATTTTCAATGGACCATTGTTGGCATTATCCGTAATTCATTTAGAATATCAAGAGTCAAAAACCCCAAAATCGATCGTTTTGGACTCTCGAAATGTTATGTTTGGAGTCACAGCCACACTGATGAAAGGTGCTTTGATATTTTCAAGGTTCGTTATCTTTGAAGTGATTAACATCAGAGCCATTTATTTCAAAAAAACATCAAAGAATTTCTACTCATCCACTGTTTCCGGATACGAAAGACAGGAACTCACAAAGTTTCTGCTGAAAAAATCATTTATATTTGGTTTCATTTTCTCGGTGGCCTACCTCTTCTGTACTCTGTATTTTCTTCATGACTTTAACAGACTGGATGTTAATCAGACAGGATACAGCACATATGGCCTTCTTCTCCATGGATTCCTTCTTGCGTCCATCCTACCACTCTTGCGTATCCTCAGATATGAGAAAATGCTGGCTAATTTTACGATTCATATCTCGCGGCAAGCTCACCTTGAAGGACTTGCTCTCAGACATCTCCAAGAGATTGGCTATCAAAGGTGTGAGATACCTGCATTTGTGAAAAATTTGGGTTGTTGTGAACAATGTCAGCAACTAGATAATCCTCCGAAAATATGCGAGCACTCAGTTTCAAATACACTCGATGAGCGAATTAAGTTTTTAACAATTAAACTTGAAAAACAAAGGGTGGTGGCCTCAATGAGTCAGGCCGTGATGATGCCATGCAGCCATAGAAATCCTATTGGGTGGATACGAGTCATATTAATATGGATGCTTATCTCAAATTTTATTCAAATTGCATATTATCTCAACAACCTCGTTATAATCATCAGTCTTATCGATAACGAAGAACTCAACAAAGGTTTTTTCGTTTGGATGAGCACTTTAGTAACAATGACGGAGTGGATCTTATTGCCATTGTTTACGCTTATTATTTTAAATGAAGAACAAACATTTGGAGTTTTCCACCGAGTATTTGATGTGGAGGAGTTAGAAGATGACGGCGAGAGTTTCTCGAGGACTACTTCCGATGCTTATGAACTTTTCACAGATAATTATCGGGCAGTTAACTTTACGCGGAAAATTACATCTAACTTTTCTCCTCTTGTCAGGTCAGGTTATTCGAACAATACTTAATCAGTGACTCAATCTTTAGTATGGTTTGGTTGATTTATCATATTTTACTATTTACTAAGTTGAAAGTTACATCGATAACTTTATAAGCGATTGATGATAGATTCAACTCAATGCATCCAATTAATTATTGAGGCTTACAATTTGGTCCCCCAAAAAGCTATCTTCGTTATTATGCATACCATCAGATCATGATCTTGCTTAATTTGTTTGATTTATTTGAAGAGTTTGATTAATCTTAATCTTCCACACATATAAGGCATGGGGACAAATATAATGATGATGATTTCTTCAAAAATTAAATATTTTTCCATAATTTGAATTATTTCGGGCAGCTGTTGCCGTTTTAACATTACGGACATAATTTTCAAGACTTATTCAAGAACGAAAAATTACATGCAGACATGAATAAGCAAAATCCTGATCTAAATTCACTTCAACTTAAGAGGATTTTCATCAATTTCTTTCTTTTATGACTGGAATTGGATGATCTCTTGGTATATCTTTTGAGTCTCTTGCATAAACGTTGCTTGACCATTTTGCTGATAAGATAATTTAATTTTCAATAGTAAATGATAAGTCTACTTCTCTCACAAGCTCTTGGTCCCAGTACTCAACATTCTTCTTGACGTTATCGAGAACATTCGTTGTGAAAGCCGGACTAAATATTTTTGTAAAAAAATTGTAATGATATGATTTTTTCATCGGGTCATACTTGTTGCAATATTCATCCATTACTTGGAATAATGGAACCACGATAAAATTGAGGAAACCTTGTTGACTCTTGCAGATTAAAAATTAATGATCGAGAAAGCTTGACGTGCGATATTTACCTTGGCTACGCTGCCTTTGCGGTCACAGAGCGGGCTAACTGGAAGTTTCTTCTCCAGCTCTTTATCTCCCTAAACGAAATTAATTACAAATAATTGAATTCACCCATTACTTGCTGATAGAACTCTTCCAGTATTCTTCTGCTCCATTTCTTATGCAATGATAGTTCCTTAGCACCATGCCCGACATCTATTTTAGCATGTTTTGAGCTCAGTAATTTGAAAAGTAAAAATATTACCGGCTGCTTTAATCACCATGGATCCTATCAGGAATCTATCAGTCTCTTCTTGAATATTGATTTGTTTTATTGCGACAGCATTCTTGAATTTATTCATCAGCGGGAAATGCTTCTGAAGGTCTTTGGGAAAGTAAGCGGCGATCAATAAAAAAATTTAGATGGATTTTACCTGTGTCTAAGATCAGAGAAATTGAAAACTTTCTGAAAAATTTCCAGTCCTTTTCGTCAAGGTTCTTCAAGATATTCGCTTGAGGCTAATTTTATTTTCGAAAGGATTAACAAACAGCAAGGCTTCATTCCCGAATTTACATTCTGCAGGATTCGGTAGAACTGAGCAACGTGAAAGTTCTCCAGGACGCTTTGATCATTATCTAATTAATTCGAAATCTAGTTCTTGATGGAATTATGGCATAAGATTTACAAACAAGGGATTCAACGGTCTTTGCTGCAATCATGAATGGATTATTGAAGCCTAATTTCATTTGAAGATGAGGTCAATTCGAGAAGCTTTTTTATGTTGGAGTCGTTACCTGGATGCCCAAGGTCATGAACAAGTGCGCTAATAATCATGCAGGCCGTTTCCATGTGGCTGAATATGTTATTGAAACCATTCTGCAGCATGAAAGAGACGGAGTTTGCAACATCTGCTCCGTGCATGGAATTATGATATGGGTTCCTGAAATAGCCACTTTGAACGGCATGCAAGAATGTCGAGAGAGTGCCTTTGTCTATCTTCAGTATCGAACCCAACCTAAAACAATATATACTGTTAACAGAATAAAACACCCTTTTGTTCTGACTGGAATCTCTTCGAAACAGCGTGACCATATTCAACTAAATGATTCCCTTTACTAAGGTCATACAGGATTTGCATGTCAGTATTCCAATTGTTTGTTGCGTTCTCGAGATACTCGTTTAGAGGGTTGAGATCCTGAATTCGTTGAAGGATTACAACATTAAATGAGAGATAGATACGATCATTTTAATCTCGCCTTCTCCTTGGATCTCATCGATTTTCTTAATCGTGTTGGATTGGAGCACTTTATCATACTTTTCTGTGAAGTTCTGCAGAAGAAAACTATCAAAAAATGAGATGGTAAATTCAATGAGCTTGATTGTGTATTACTCATAGGTGTCATGAGCGATATTTGAACTTTCTTTGGAAAGAACATCTGGTATCCAAAGTCCAGCTTGGGATTTCTTGATAATATTGGAAATAATTAGATCAATATCCTTTGAGCTCAGGTTCCATTTATTTGGGATTTCGTTATTTCCTTTTTTTGAGGCTTCTTCGAGTAATTTTTCCTTCATCAGCTCTTGCGGATTGAGGCAAGTTGATGACCTTTGGATTAATGGAGGTTGCGAATCATCTTTGATAGCATCCGTATCCAACGCTGGTCTATTCTTCGAGAACTTAATTTCAGAATCTTTGCCGTTTTGCTCGAGTAAGTTTTGGAATTTAAGGAATTTGAGTTTCATTAGCAGCTCATCACCTTGAGAAGAAACTGCTTTCGTGATATGGGAGTATGAATTTTCGATATCCTCTTTAATCATTGCAAGTTCTTTTTGTACCGCCTCTGAGTCTTTGGAAATTTCATCTGTTAGCTTGATTTTGTGAGTGCCTAATTTCTGTAAAGCGAATCTTCCAGCCAGAAGCAGCAAGCCTCCATAAGCGATATTGCTCAGAAGAAATTGAAAGTCTGATTCCTCTAGGATTAACCACGTTATGAAAGAGTTAATGGCGACAGCTGTAAATCCCACCACGCTCGTTCTGCTGGCTTCGATTTCGTTGGGGTCTGAGACTAACCAGAAAAACGCGATCATCATAATTAAGCTTAAAGTATCGTTTTTGCAAGATTGGAGATGAAAATCCGCGTGGTCTTGGAGAGGAATGTGCTGCTGGTAGACTTGAGAGTAAAAGAACGAATGGACTGCAATGTAGTAGGCGATCCAATGTGCAATTTTTACCCAATAGGGGTATTTATTATAGTTTCCATAAAGCAATAATGCAGAGTTGCAGATGAAGATGACTACGATCTTGTAGAGAATAAAATTTACATCCTCGAGGTTGATGTTGTTGGCAGCAATTATTGCTCCAGCTCCTAGGATGAATATGGCCAGATTTCTTCGAGACTGAGTTGCTATGACGGCAAAATTGCCAGCTTTTCCTCGTGTATGAATAGGTGACTGGTTCTCAGGCAGTTTTGAGTGATTAGTGGTTTCTTTCATTCTTTTGTGCAATAATTTTGCTTCGAAGTTTGAATTTCCTTCGGCTTATTTATTGATTCGATAAAAGCCTTGTTGATTGATTATGAATAGCCACTTAATCCAACAATTAGCGCTACTGTTAATGCAATCTAAGAACTATCTTCTCGTTCGTGAAAATACCATGTTCACCAATAGAGTTTGGCTAATACAACCTCAGTAACAGCCTTCAATACAGGAAAAATCTGTGTTTGAGGGGAAATCTTAAAAAAACACATTGACCTAATTACTGGCGTCTCAAAATATTGAGAAAATTCAGCTTGAAAATGCAAGGCTGACCTCTAGATTCTGTAAAGCTGGCCAATTCTTACTAAGGTCGAAATCGAAATATTATATATCAATCCAAGAATTTCGAACTCAACCCGCAATGGATATCGCGTGATTCAGAATTTCGTTATGAAAGATCTTCTACATGATACCTTGGTAATTGTAGGCTGACTTTTATGAGACAAAGAGACATTACTGCTAAATGGAATTTTGAATCTATGAGTTTCATTAATGCTGATAGTTTTTTGTTTTTTTTCCCCATTCTAAAATGCTCTTAGGTGCCTAAGATAAAATTTCAGGAGTGGCGCTAGGTCAAGTTCGAACTTCTTGATACGATTGTTGAGATTTTCTCGCATGATTCTTTTATCAAATAGCAGCTCAACAAACTTGCACAATCAAAGCAAGGAGCCAATTTTCTGTTTCGTTCATGCATCACTGAAAAGAGAGACATATAGCTGCGAGCTAGGCGGTCAGATCGATTCATCATTGAAATTCACTCAGAATCCCAAAGCAAAATAAAAAAGTTCTCAGAATTGGTTTTACAAGGCGGTATTTCACTCAATTCGCTGGATAGACATGTCACTAGCCTCTCATTCATTGTCCTTCAGGATTTCGTCTTTGGTAGCAAACTCCAGAAGTTAATTTTGAATTTTTCATATCCTGGTTAGCTTATTTTAATTATTCGGAAGTTGGAACGGTACTGCTTGCTTTCTAAAGGAATCTATGAAATGACTCTCTTCTGCCACTCGCTCGCTTCCAAAGTGATAGCTGCATTAATTAGACCACCACTTTGTGCAAGGACTAGCCAGAAGTTAATAAATTTTGTGTACTTTCAACGCTCTAGTAGTTCTCTTTTCAGACCAAAAATTGCCAATACCGACTTCCATTCGAATCAAATACTCTCTACTGAATCAAGAGAATAAAGCCTTTTATCACTCTTTCAGTTACCTCATCTTTGCAATAATTGTTGGGATGACTATTCAGATTCGGTTATCAATTGAAATCTAATCTTTCCCAGACTCTGAATTTTGATGACTTCAAGAACAGATCACCATGAGTGAGAACTTATTATTGCTCTATTTCTCACAGACATCAAGCTAGATTTCTGGTCTTTAGCTATAGTCGCATTATTTTGATTACAGGAGTCTAAATCTAGGTTAGCTCCATTATTTAAGGGTGATATCATGATCTCATAATAAAAAAAAACTCAACAAAAGAAGAAAAAGCAAAGATTAAAAGCAAATGTATCCAATAGCACAACAGCAGGCGCAGGGCATGTTCTCCCCGATGATGGGAATGCCTTTTAGAAATGTTATGCCTCAAGTTACGACGCTTTATGTCGGAAATCTTGACTCAAATGTGACTGAAGAGCTGCTCTTTTCATATTTCAGCAAGTATGGGTTAATATACTCTCTAAAGATTCCCAAAGACAGACAAACCAAGATTTCAAGAGGATTCGGGTTCGTGAACTTTTTCCAACCCAATTGCGGTAGATCTTTTTTGTAAATCTCTTTAATTAACTTTGGATTTGTCTTTTCTAGCTGAAAATGCGCGCATGCTTTTGAGGTACGAAAAAATTGGAAGAAAGCAGATCAGAATCATGCCTAAGCAAGATCCCAGAGCCAATTTGAAGGCGAACCTCTTTGTCAAAGACATTGACAAGGAAGTCACACCGAAAGATCTTCACAACCATTTCAACACGATTGGGAGGGTTGTGACCGCTCAGATTGCTACAGACGCAAGTGGCAAAAGTTTGGGCTACGGGTATGTGCAATTCGAAAGTACCGAGGACGCAAAAAGAGCTCTTGAGCAATTGCAAAATTCTAAACTGAAAGAAAAAGAAATATCTGTCCAGGAGTTTGTGCAAAGGAGAAAAGACAACATACCAGCACTAACACCAATCTTTTCATTCAAAATTTGCCTCAGGATCGAAATAAAGAAGAGATTGAAGCAATTCTCAAAGTAAAACGCAAATTACAACAAAAAATTAAATATTTTATAGGAGAGTTTTGGAGTATACGGAAAGATTCTTTCAGTTGCTTCGAGAGAAGGAAAAGCTTTCGTGTGTTTCGAAGAAAGAAGTAACGCAGAAAAAGCTTTGGAAGAGTTAAATGGGAAAACTTTAAGTAATACATTTTCTTTGCAAGTGATAACCTGCTATATAGAGGGGCTTGAGAAACCAATTTCTGTCTACTTCCATATTAGCCGAGCTCTGAGACGCCAGATTGTGAATGAGACAGATCTCTTTTTGAAAAACTTGAAATCGACTGTTACTACAAACGATCTTCGCGATGCTTTCGGGGTGTTTGGACCAATTAACTCTTGTACAGTTAAATCGATTACTTTCAAAGGAATGGAATATTACATGGGATTTGTTGACTTCCAAGACAAACTGGATGCTCAAAAAGCTCTCCAAGAATGGTCCGCCTCCACAGTAATCAAAAATCTCTTTGTGGAGGGCAAAGTACCTTACATTAGTATGAAAATGACTCCAGAGCAGAGGCAAGCTTATCTTCTAACAAAACAGAATGCTCAGGCTTTCAAAAAAACCTACAATGCACATCTTTTAGGAGGATCTCAGTTCAATCAGCAGCCTACTGTGTATCCACCTTTCCCACCTCACTCTGGCCAACAAAGGTTCTATAACCAGATTTGGATGAATCAGCCTCAGCTTCAATCATATCCCTCTCAAAACCTGCAGAATGTTGCTCAGCAAAGGCCTCCGACAGGCTATCAGCAACCTGGACGTAATGGTGTTTCAGGACCTAGAAATCCGAATGTTACGAATGAGAAAAAGCGCCGACAACACTTCCAGCAGCCAAATCTCCCCAGGAATAACCCGATGTCAACTACTCAACCTCAAAGAACAAATCAAATGCCAAATCCTGGGACAAAAGTTAACTCTCAACCAACCACTGGTTCGACTCAAACTCAGCAGCCAAGCACTCAGCCTATCACGCTCGATGCCTTGAAAAATAGATTAAGTGAGTTCTTAAAATTGGAGACCGACAAACAACGAAACATTCTCGGCGAACTGATCTATCCGAAAGTTCTCACTCATGCTGGGCCTACATTTGCCCCTAAAATAACAGGGATGCTTGTCGACTTCGATGTTTTGACTGTGCAAGACATTCTCGAAATGCTCGAAGATGAAGCAATTCTTCTTGATCGCGTTAAGGAGGCTGAAGAGCTCATCAAACAAGAAAGCGACCAAGAAAACGAAGAAAACAAAGCTTAAATGTTCATTTTAGATTGAGATAGTCTCACATTTGACGATAAAACAGAAACATAAGCCAGTTACTGATTTTGAGATGACTGCATATTCTTCGTTATATAAAATGGCTGGTTTCATACAGTAAAAAGTATTTCTTCATAAGCTCTTCTGTATGAACTATTAACAAAATGAAAATCTGTTTCCTCTCTTTAGATAAATAATAATGATAATATTAATTAAGATGGAATTTTTTCTTTGGTAGTGTAAAACCACTCTATCTGACAGCTTGAATGCGTACACCTCATATATGTATGTTTTCAGATCATAAATAAGAAGAACTTTGAAATTATTTTACAGGAGTTATACTTTCTGTATGATAAAAATTTTCGCGTTGAACGGAGATAACAATTTTGAATTGTAGCTATTAGAAAGTTATGGGCTTTGAATAATTTCAGCGCTGATATTTTAAATTATGCATATTGAATAGGAAAGGACTAGATATTAAGTAATCTGAATCGCAGCCCTGAGTTTTGTTTTCGAATCACCGAGATAGATTGTTGTTTGATGAAATATTCAAGCATGGTGGATTAGCCTCCACAAAGAGAAAAAAGCAGTTTAGGAGTAACATTTTTTATGGGTTATGGAAAATAGACAATATCGAATATGTAACCTGTGTTGATGATTTGGTTATTTCAGATCAAGAAGAAAAGCAGGCGATCAAAATTTTAATCCTAATTCACCTGTGTTAGAACTACCGGTATTACCCATGACTTAATTATTGAAACCATTTATTTAAAGGAAGTAATCCGGCGTTTTTGTGGTTATGTGGATCTCTCCTCTTCTTGGTGCAGGATCAAATTGCAAACTATCACATCGGAATAAAATTAGCAATATTCTCAAAAATATTCGCTTATTACTATGTTGTTCTGAGATTTTCATCGACCTCCATTATGCCTGCTTGATTTCCACATCGGTAGCAATAGTTAGGAGCAGAGAAGATTGTCACGACGTTCTTATTGTGAGTTTCACTGTAGCCCTTTTTAGTAATTGCATGATAAAATGCTATCCAAAACGCTAAATTAATACCTCCATCACCAACTGATGGGCTCGGCATATCATCCTCAATTTGTTCACGTGATTAAACTGCTCAGAGCAATCCTGTCCAAAGGAGAAACCAGCTCCTCTTTGAGATGGAGCCCAACCTAAGCCAAAAATTTAAATTTGCACAATGCAAACGATTTCGTTACCCATCTTCTCCTCAGGATCTGACCAAAGCAGGTCGCACATTGGTCCTTCATGTGGCACTTCTTGCACTCTGTCTAATTGACGGATATGGTCGAGGGTGTCGATTGAAGGAGATAATCCACCATGAAGACAGAAAAACTAGTAAGTGAATGCGAGTAAATTTGTGATAAGGGCGATGGAGTTACTGAGTTCTCGACAACAGCAGTCAAAGGTAAATAGTCAAAGAGGTCAGTAAGGTATTTCCAAACGTTGGCATTTCCATATTTTCGTACACATTCATCATAGAAGCCATAAACTTGAGTAATTTGACGACTCTCATGGTTTCCTCGAGTCAGGGTTATTCTATCTTTGTATCGGACCTTCAAAGCGAGCAGAAGGGTGACAGTCTCGATACTGTAATAACCTCTATCAACATAGTCTCCCATGAAAAGATAGTTCGTGTCCTGTTCAAAAGTGGACATTAGCGCTTCGAAACAGAGGAGAAATGATTACCGGAAGGTGTCCGCCAATTTTGAACAGTTCCAAGAGATCGTGGAACTGTCCGTGGACGTCTCCACAAACTATTACTGGAGCTCGCACTGGTTGAACGTTCGACTCTTTCATTAATATTTCTTTGGCTTTGTCACAGAGAGCCTTCATCTCAACCTCACTTAAAGTTTTGCATTCGTAGAGTTGTTCTAACTGCTTGTCGAGTCCAGCGATTTCGCTTGAGGAAAATTTTTCGGACATTTGAAAGTTTGAAGAAATAAATAATTTGAATATTTATGAGTAGGGGGTTCTTTAAATACTTTCAAGTTGTTAATCTGTTCAGGCTCACTTGGTTCTATTTTTATTACAAGGTTCTAATTTTGAATTGCAGATGGCCTCACTGATCATTTTGCAGTCTAAATCTTAATGATAATGCTCACCTCTCAGAATTGTACCCTAAATCGATCGTATCCATCTTTAGAACAAGCATGAACAAATGAAGAAATCATCATATAATCAATTATTCACAAATGATACCAAAATAATTCGGTTTATGCAGCGATTGCAGAACAATTAGCTGAAAAAGGAAAATCTTATCTTCCTTTCAAATTTCTCGTCCTTTTTCAATGTAAATAGTTGCAAAGCCATTTTAGTAGAATATTTGACCATCTCAGCATGTGATATCAAATGAATCGCACACAATGCTGATCCTTATTATTTGTTAGACTTAGTTATCAACGAAAAGGATAATCGCTTTTCGTTTTTTCTCTGGGAGTAAATTACCATCACATTGGGTGTATTTTAGGTGTAGGTTCCAAAACAAGATATGAAATACACGATTTTTTTTATTTCGACAAAAAGGCAATATTTCACAATTAAAGAAAAGCTACTCTTCTATTGCACTGTTTGTATTTTTGATCCCTGAGAACAATACTACTAACTTAGATCATTCTGCGGACGAACTCATTAATGGCTTGCTCTCTGTTACCCCAGTCACCTCCTTGGTTGTATGGATGTCTCTTTTCTCTGTATCCTCCCTTTGGTGAGTTGAGCTTGAATGGCCTGCATTGTGATAATTCGTTAGGGTCATACGATATTAGAGATCATTTTTACCAAATGGAATTGTTGGCGACTTTGAAGTTTGCTCCAACATTCAAGATTTCTTCAATAAGATCCTCAACGGAGAGAATATTTTGCTTTCCAAGGACGGTGTCGATAACTTCGTTGGAAACAATTGGGATTCTTTGTCCTCTCACCTTCATGTAACCTCTCTTGTAAAGGAGTTGGGCGATGGTGTTTCTGTCAGGATATCTAAATTCAATCACGATTTAGTCATGTCTTCATGTTGAGTGTTAGATGATACCCGTAAGTGACATAAGGGTCGATATGCTTGAGCATATTGAGGGTAGCCTTGTTGACTCTGATGAAAGCGGCATTGTGGATTTGTCTGAGTCTGAAGAGTCTGAGGATTCTCTTGACTCTTGGGGCAAGGCGGTTGACACTAAAATACAAAATTACTATTGATGCATTACAACTTTAGTTCACCCTCTAATTCTGACGCAAAGGAGCAATTTTCCTTGGGCAGGGACAAAGAATGAATTGTTGGCTCTGGCCTAATGACAATTAATTCGTTATTGAGGTCTGTTGGGTCAAAAGTTCAAAATAACCTCTCTTCTCTTTTTAACGAGTTCGACCAATCTGTCTCTGTGAGCTTTGACGTAGCCTTCAGCTCTCTTGGTGATTTCATCTCTCTTCTTCTTAAGCTCGGCCTTTCTGTTGGCTCTGGCCTTGACTCTTTCTTCCTTAAGAGTCTGATCTCTTTTTTGTCTTTTTTGGACGTTCTCTGGAATCACAGTCTTTCCCTTGGTGCTCTTTCTATAATGGGTGGTATATCAAATCAAAACATCCCAGCTGCTGGCTTACTCAATGTTCATTTTGGCTTTTGAATATATCTTGTTTCTAAGCAAATATAAATTTATGCTTTATAAAGTCTGACTAATTTGGATTTCTTGATAGCTCTCTTCGAGTGAGTATTACGAATAATTAAAGTAGCATTTCTGCTTTTTTTAATGAAAATTCTCAACCCTATATTCCTCTCATGTGTCTCTTTCAGTCTCTATGCGAGCTGTTATAACAGATGTGATGAGACAAGTAACTTGAGTAATTCATATTTCTTGACTGAAATGATGAAATATCTTTAAATCTCAAGGAAATCTCAGCATACAATAATCAAGGTAATGCTCGTAATGAATTATAGAATTCATGGAATTAGTCAAGTGAGTTAGAAAAAAGCTAAATATTGACTGAATTTGTACAAGTATTTGAATGTCAGACAGATATGTAAAAATTTAATTACTGCTCATCAATTAAACTAAGGATGGAAAATAGGATTGCGGAGTTTGCTAAGGTAAACCACTGCGATATATACTCATATTAACAACATGACATTCAGCTGCCTGAATCAAAAATCGACTTAATCGATGAAGATGCACGATATATTGACGCTAAATTTTCAAAAACAATCAAATTCGTTCGTGAAGCACTCTACAACATCAGAACAAATAATCGAGAGATCCAAAAACTTCAAGACACTTTTATCAAGACTGGATCTTCTGATCAAGAAAAAAGTTTGCTATTTCTTCTCCAACAGTTGTACTCAGAATTTTCTACCAAAACCCATAGATGTTCTCAATCAAGTGAACATATTCACCGTTCAAAACAACGCCTTGTGCACTAAAATAAAAGAAGTTCTTGGATCGCTCAGCAAAGATGTTGATGAAAGTCGAAAAACATTACCTGTAAACATTGCAGTTCGGTGCGAAGACTCATCGCTTTATTAAAAAACAGGAAGAGCCAGAAACAAGAATGAAAATTTTGAATTATCAGGCTGTGAATAAAGAATTTTCGAAGATATTGACTCAGGCGCAGTGGGTGCAGGTCGAGTTTAAGAAAATAGTCAGCAAAAAAATTAGTCGTCAAATCAAAATCATAGAGCCTGACATTCCTGATAATGAAGTGGAAGAGCTCTGCACCAACACTCAAGTACGCTTTAATCCATGAATTAAATTCATAAATCTTTTATATAGAAAGCGACAGAATTTTTAGAGCAAAAACTCGTAGGAAAAGGTCATACAAAGTTGCAGAATGCGGTGTCAGATATTCAAGACAAATATAAGGATATTCAGAAGCTTGAAGCTGTAAATTTTAATGCAAGAGGCAATTGATGATAACCGATAACCTACTTAGAATGTGGAGACATTGTACAACCTTATCAAGCAAATGGCGTTCTTGGTGAGAGAGAATTCTCTCACGATAGATTCGATTGAAATGAATGTTGCATCGGCGAAAAATTATATGGGCAAAGCAGTCGGGAGACTCGCGAATGCTAAAGAAGACGACCAGAGCGCAAGAAAAGTACAATTCCTTTGTTTCCCAGTCTGATTATTTTTTTATTTTTAGAAAAAGGCTATTTTCATCCTCGTTGCCGTTATCATAATTGGTCTCATAATGTTTTTTATATTCAAAAAATGAGTCTGGATCGTAGCTGCCAAGTAGTAGAAAATGAGGCAGCTGAGATTTGCGTTAACACATTTTATAAAATTAATTTATTCTTTAGCAAAGCACTCAGAAAGAGGAATCATTAATGTTGAAGATAAGTGCTAAATGACAGAAGCGTTTTGAAAAAATATCCTCCCACAAGTCGTTGAACATAAATAACATCATTCCAAGGAAACCGGGTTTTAGTTAATAGAATGACTTTTCACAGTCATCCTGAAGTTCCCTTTATGAGTATGGAATTAAATATTTTTGAACGAAAGTTCGAGCTCAATCCGTCTAGTTAACGAAAAATTTGAAAGTATAGAAACTTGCATTTTAGTTGCTTTAGCTTGATGAATTTCTTTCTCACATTACCCTATGTAAATCAAACTCATAGTAATCAAGACTACCAAAATTTAAGATTTAAGATCCAAGATAAATTTGTATCCTTCACAATTATTTTACAAATCAATGAATACGACAATGCGAGTTGTTTCTCTGATCCTTGTATTAT
>ENA-UOTX01001077-UOTX01001077.1-compost-metagenome-genome-assembly--contig:-NODE-1077-length-22997-cov-16.543106_pt1 | contig 22997 bp, 12 predicted proteins | sample MGYA00238143_ERZ746982 | MGnify/ENA primary metagenome ERZ746982 (study PRJEB28758, sample SAMN06268862) | compost metagenome | isolation source: single cell | place: USA: California, Emeryville, Joint... | reverse complement strand
TTGACGGTAGGTAATGTCATGATTTGGACAGTGATAGTCACTCTTGGAATTAATACATTAATAGCAGTTGTTCTTTTATTACATTCAATTTATGAATTTATCAAAAATTGTCGTGAGAAATGTAAACAAAAGAAGAAAAAGGCTCTACAAAGAATACATGTGGGGCAGAGACAGCGAGTCAGAGAAGTGAGTGAAAGTGACATGTCCTTGGACGGGCCTCCTCGTCATATTTCCATAAATTCAACCCCCAAGTATCTGAATTCTGCTTAATTTTCATTTTATCATTGGTTTTTGTTTTAGCGAGAGAACAAGTTATGAATTATCCTCTCTCCATCTTCACCCTCATCCTAATGGTGGAATCTAAAGAAAAGGCAGTAACAAAAGGAGATGACGCGAAAATGGATATGGTAGTCGAAATTCAGTTCAAAATTTTGGGAATGAGAGGAATACCAAGTTTATATCTTTTGAAAAATATTGATGAATCATGATTTGTGTATATCTCAATTTCTAATTCGCTTAGTATGATCAATTAATACTCTCTGTACTATCGAGAAACCTCAAATTCAAAAAGAAGAGAGCTATTAAAACTAGCAAATACCTTTCCTCACTAATCACGTACGAAAAGCAATTCCAAAGTCCAAACAATTTTCGATTTCCGAAGTTTTTCAATTAATTTCATGACAGCAGGTTCTACTTAGTTGATGCCATTAGTTAACTGATGAGAACTATCAGATATCATTTGTAAGAAAAGATTCATAACCAATAATGCTCTTAGATCAACTTTTGCTTCACAAATGATTAGAAGAACTCCAAACTCGCATTTATTTTTTCATTTAGTACTTCAGAGCGATGAGATTCTCTTTAATCGATTTGAATAGCTTACAGCTTTCTTAGCTATTTTCCTCCTTGCATCTATTACTCGCTTTCCTCACGCAAAGTGATTGCGATTATCAAATTGGATTATGTAAAAACATTCGATTAATTACATGCGGATCAATTCGTTTGAGAATTAATGGTAAAGCATTAAGAAGCACCAATCCTTTGTTTTTCATTACTGCAAAGACCTTTTTGGCTCTTCTAGCGGTCATCAGAGCATCGTTGTCTCTCCAAATATTATGAGATTATGGCCCTGTCTCTTACGACAATAATAAATAAATATTTCTCTTCATGAATTAGATTCAAAGTGATTTATACCGGGCTGCAATGAAGAGCGGAATGATACAAAGCAATTAGTTATGAATATTTTGTGGAATTCACGTAACCATTGACAATACGGCGCTGACCTGGACTCTGCCACTTTGGATGATATATTATTTTTTCGCTTTTTCGCTCTAAACTGGCAACAAACAAAACAAAGCACGAACAAAGATCATCGCTAGAGCCTATAAGGGTAGGTTGCAGCTAGTCGCTCAATAATGCTGTTTTATTCCTCAAGATACTATAGCAATTTACAAAAAACCTCAGAATTTGCAACTTATTTATCTGATTTGATTAATTCTTCCGTTTTCTACGAAAAGTATCTCTTGGAACACTGAACAGAACGCCATTACAAAATGTCTGGTTTTGTGAAAAACAGAGACCTCACTGCCGTGATTATTCGAACATGGAATAGCTCAATCACAAGTTGGAAATTATCAAGCCTTCTCGGCTGATACGACTAAAACATTTAAAAAGAAATTAAACAACAAGTTGCGTTGCACACACGAATTTTAGCTTTGGATTTTTTGGACTCAATAATGCTCCAACTCTTTTTTAGTTCCATAGATGGTTATTGGAGGAATTCTAGAGACTAGCAGGTTTAGAGTCAACTTTTGCTCCTCAGAGACCAAAATCCGTTTTAAGCAAATTAATTTCGGTTAATTCTTCTTGACAGTCTGTCTCCTCAGAATTTCTCATACGCTGAGACTGTAGCCTCTTTGCATTCTCCTCAGGAAGTCAAGAAACAGGGTTTTCTCACTAATTTCTCCCTCTCTTTTGTTTTGTGTTGAAAATGGCTAAGGAAGATATCAATTATTTTTCAATTTCAATTACAACTCCAAGCCACAAGTCTCTACAAGTGAGATTCAAAGAAAGATTTCCCACATCGAATACATGTATTGATAATTAGATATTCTATGTTCTTAGTTTTAGAAAATTTGTGAATGTTCTGCAGCCTTGGTAGGATCGACTTGCTCTTCAAAAGGTGCTTGGCTTCGAGAAAGGTGAGAAGAAATGAATTTCTCCTTGCCATTCTGTTTGTTTATCGAAAGGAATACCTAGTAATTAACAAGGAATAAATTACTTCGTGATTCCAAATTTGCATCCTTTTTTTTTTTCTAATTAAGGTATACTCACGAGATTGATAATTTGTTTGCTCCAATTTTTGGCACTAAAGCGAATGAAAATCGCCAATAGTTACAAGATTGACCCTGAGAAGCCATCAATAAATGAGGTTTATCGGTGCCTCCTTCAACGATAAACTTGTTCAGCCTTCATACGCTGATTTAAATAAAGTATTTCCTGTTACTTTACTTAAGTTGGAGGAGGATCGTGATGGTATTAAGCCAGAAATGGGGAGACTTCATTATTTTGAGTAAAACTTGTTCATTTTAGAGTCCAAGTAGGGTCAGGATTTTCTTTTGTTGATAATGTACTGAAATAGCCATTTCATGTCAGGCTCATTGTCGTAGTTTGAATTGGAGTGGAGTTAAATCTCTTTTCGATCATATCCAGTTCAGATGAGGTAATTTTCGCTTCTTTGGAAGAGCCTAACACATTCGGTTTGAAGATCAAACCTCGTAACAAAAAGGCAAATTTGACTTCTAAAACGCTTTTCACAAGCAGGGAGGGTGAGAAAGCTTCTATGATTCCTATGAGATAGAGGAAGCACAACCCAAAGAATCTAAGCGCTGAGCAGACAAAACATTTATCTTTTGTAGTTGCAAAAAGACTATAAGAGAATGCAGTCTCTATCAGTTTTATAATCATTAATTTACTGAGATTCAAGAAAAAGGGTATTAAAAAATTCAAAAACTGAGTGGAATGGATTTCACAATTCGATCACTGCTCTGGGCGATCTTTGCTGTCGGGGTAGTCTCTGGGTGTAGTATTGTTCGGTTTGATGTTGATGCTGACTATGGCTGTGGGTCCATGCCTACTGATACTGTAAATGATTTCCCAGATAACTTCGTTGGAACACATCTTCTCACATTGGGAGTCTGGTTCAAGATAAATTTACCTGACGACAACTCTTTCATAGATAGATTTATTTTGTTCATGCTGACTCCAGATAATACAAATGACGAGCCTTCCGTGTCTTTTATCAGCAGCAACGGCCTTGATGTGAAGGTTTATCATGCATTTCATCAAGAAGAATCCTTAACAAGCATAACACTAACACCTGGTCGATGGTATTTTGGAATTGAGTCTTGCGATATTAATGAAATCCGATACAACTTTACGATTATTGATCCTTCGAAATCAGATCCAACAGATTTCATTGCATTCACCGATGAGTTATGGGCATTTGGAAGTTTGCCAAGTTCTCCATATACCAGCAGTCACAAACTCTATTTTGGAGCAAATGATTACGACCCTCAGGCTTGTACTTCAATATGGAGACCATTCATGATTACTGATTATGCTGTACCAACTGAACCAACTGAACCATTCGATTATACCGCAATTTCTCTCGCATTTGGGATTGAACCACTCCCTACTTACAGTTTCACACTACAGCCTTACCAAGTTTACGAAAACTTATTTGAATACGCTGGAGATACGTTAATATTACAAACTCAAAATGATCCTGGACTCCTTTGGAGCACTAATAAAGGATCATATCCTTTACCTGATTATTCAAACTGGGACCCAAAGTTGTCATCTATCCCATGGCCTCACAGCTTTATAAATTCCAATGGATCAATCTCATTTTCGATGAGGATCATTTTGAAAATTGACCCTTTCTCACCCTGCCCTGATCGTCATCATTGGTTTGTTCGAAGGTTTAGTCCTGACGGACAACTAATTTTCGGTTTTGGAGTTACTGACGATTTGGAAGCTCTCATCTATTTTCCAGGAAGTCTTCAAAGTAAGCTTTTTATGGTATTTGCCTTGAGACTTTGGCAAGAAATCTATCTTAATTGTCAATCGTATTTCTCCCTTCCAACGATTTGTACCCTATTACCACCCGAAATTACCGCGATGGCCTATCCGACAGTGATTATTTTTGATAATCCCCAATACATGGGCAAGGAAAGCGTAAATGATATTCTGTTACTTGGATCAGGACTTTCGCCTTGGGAAAATCCTGATGATGCTCAAGACTGTGGGTCTGTTTCGATTCTTTCTTTGACGATAAGTCTTGGAGCAAATGCGTTCCCTCTTGACAACTGTTTTGGAGGATGCATGATAAAGACAGAAGGTCCCAATTCAAAATGCTACGTTCAAGATACAAGAGATGCCAACGTCACCTGTCCGTCCCTCACAGCTTGGCCAAGTTACAGCAAAGATTGTATTCCATGTCCACTAGGATGCGCAGCTTGTACTGTCTCAGATACAACAACTTATGATGTCAAATGCACCTCATGCTTACAAAATTTCACTCTCCTTAGTGCTTCAGGCATTTGTGGATGCATAGGAAGCTATTATTTTACAATAGATCCTGTGACGAAAACGGCGCAATGCATTCCCAAGCAAAGTGCAGCCGCTTCTTTATCAAGCACTTCGCCAGGGGATCTTGTATTCACTCTCTCAACCCCTCCAAAACAAGCGAACAATATGCTCCCATTTCTCACTATCTATCTCAAAGGAGTGTTGTTGAAATTGGACATTGATTATAATCTCACGTCACCGGCTGACGACCAAATCACCATTACGCTAATTCCAAAGGCAAACATTCCAATGAATAGTATTTTGATGGTAGACTTTACAACATTCAACCAGATTGAAGGCCCCTCTGTAATGCTAACTCCTCCAAATGCAACTTACAAACTTAAGGAAATTTATTATTATCTTGATGATAACACTCTAAATTTTCTCGACAAAATCGCAAGCTATTTTTCCATGGGGAGCGTAATGGGCTTGTCAGGTACAAGTTCCTTCGGATTTCTTTCAGGAGGTATCAGCGCCACTGCTGTTTTTCTCCTTGACGCCCTCGGTGACCTCGAAATGTACAAATACCTCAATGTCAACTTTCCCAAAAATTTCTTTAAATTCTACGAGAGTCTTTATTCAATGAGTCTGATACCAAACGTATATACTTATTTAAATGATGGTGACTCAGTTGCAACATCAGAATACTATAAATTCCAAGAATGGGAAGAACCAGTCTTGTTCATTGAAAAAGCTGGAGATGGTTTTATCAAAGAAAATATCGCTTTTGTGTTAGCGATATTGACTTGGATTCCGTTCAAACTTTGTTCGAAGAGTAAAAAACTCAAGAAAATAATGGAAGCAATCCACTACACATTCAGATGGAATATGTTAGTTTCTTACTTTATTGGTGACTTCGGCCCTTTTATCGTGCAAATTGCAATACAATTCAGAGAAGCTCCTTTTGTTACCAGCGATAGATATACTATCTTTTCTACAAGCATATCGATAATTGTTCTTCTCTCTTATGTAATAATTTTCGGAGTTGGAATCTATCAGATTAATCGCAAAAGACTTCAGGTTCCTGAGTATATGGAACAAGCGAGAAAAAGACTAAGACAAAGAATTGAAAATGACAAGTTTCCTGAAAGCTTAGAGGTGTTTACTGAAGATTTCAAAGACGACTCTTGGCTTGATAGAAATTTCCTTCTCATCACGAAGATTGAAGACATCATACTCAGCATGAATTATGTCCTCATGCAAGAGAGGCCTCTTGCTCAGTGTTATATCTACACTATCATCACAGGATTTTGGTTGTTGTTGGTGATAGTTACTCGACCTTTGAACTCACGATCTGCTTTTATTATTTTCGTATTTAATGAATCCGTGAAACTATTACTTGGAATAATCGCTGTGGTGCTGACGTCCAATGATTCAGCCGATTTTCTAAGTCCAGAGATGGGTTTGATTGTAGGTGATGTCATGATTTGGACAGTGATATGTGCTCTTGGAATTAATGCATTGATAGCAGTTTTTCTTTTATTACATTCAATTTATGAATTTATCAAAAATTGTTGTGAGAAATATAAGCAGAAGAACATGGCTCTGCAAAGAGAACAAGAAAAACGAGAAGAACAGGAACAAGAACGACAACGAAAACGAAATCATAAACAACAACAAAGACAGCGAGTCAGAGGAGTGGATGAAAGTGACATGTCTTTAGACCCCTCCCCCTCTGGTCATACTTTCATAATTTCAACCGCCAAGTATCTAGATTCTTCGCAATTTTTAATTTTATCATTCTTTTTATTAGTAGGAGAACCAGTCTTGATCAATCCTCTCTTCATTTCCACAGTGGAAGCACAAAAACAGCAGATGGCAACAAGGGCTCTTCGAAACCTCGAAGAACTGATATTCAAATCGAAATTAATCCCAAAAATAATGACAAAGCCAAATCCATATCTTTTAAAAAATATTGATGAATTTTGTTTTTGAATATTTGAGCCTTAAGTCATTCGTATCAATTTCTAATTCGCTTAATATAACCAATACTATTGGTGTTATTGAGAAACTTCACTTTTCTATAAAAAGAACTATTCAAATTAGCAAATCGCTTTCTTGGACTAAAGACGAGGCTTTCATTCGCATATCTCCATGGATTCATTTTTTTCCCAGCTATTTTCTTGAATAGAATTTTCGAGAATTATGATCTCTCGTTTCTAAGGAAACGAATCATGACCAATAATGCCCTTGCGCTATTAGTTATTGCTTCACAAGTGATTAGAAAAACTTCAGACTCGCATTTATCCTTTCAATATGCGCCTCAGAGAAACGAAATTCCCTTTGAATAATTTGAATTTCATAGTTTTCTTATCTATTTTCTTTTTATCCTCTTTCTTTGCATCTATTACTCGTTTTCTTCAATTTGTTACTCAAGCTATCCCAAGTGATTGTGACACTCATTTTGATTTAACTCATTCCAAAACATTAATAAGCAAGCCCGGCTCCTTATTACAAACAGTTTTTTCATTAATGTAATTTTTCTCAAAAATTTCGCCACTCTTCTCACCGGTCATCAGCATTGTAATATCCAAATAGCATCTAATATTAAAGATTTCTCTTCAGGAATTAAACTTGAGGAAGGGAATTATGAAAGATTTATTCAAAGCTGCGAAACTGTTGAAATTAGGGTACGGTTTCTCCAGAATGATCATTTTGGGCTTTGCTAAGCATAGCTGTTTCGCTTTGAAAAGGGAAAAACCCAAGACATCACGAACAAGATCATTAGCATAGCCTCCAAGGATAGGTTGCCTCGAGACACTTAAAATGCGTGTTTTATTACTCAAGAAACTATAGTATTTTACAAAAACCTCTGAATTTGCCGCTTTTTTTAATTTTGCAGGTTTATCAGGTTTGATTAATTATTCCTTTTTCTACTAAAAGTATCTCTTCGAGCATTCTCCATAACGCTATTATAAAATGCCTGGTTTTGTGAGAAAAATGAGAGTTCATTGCAGTGATTATTCGAACACGTAATTGTCAGTCACAATTTTTGTAAATTCTGCGCTGACACAATTAGAGCATTATAAAAAATAGTAAAAATAAGCAGTTTGCACATCACTCCATTAGATCTGGATCCAATTTGTGATCAAGCCTTTCATATGGCTATAATGACGGAATTGACTTAAAAATAAGGATATCCTTAGAAACCCAAGACTTTCTATACCATCGGCTTGCGAATCGGTCCCTCTCAACATATCCTTTTTTATTTAATACCTCTCTTAACTAATATACTAAATAACAAGCATATTATATCCTAAATGACAGAAACATTCAGAATTAATATTTCAAGTAAATTTCGGAACTATATTATCTGAGTACATTACAACGAGTATAGATTCCAAAAAATGGGATTATTGGTTAGTAGCTTCAAATGTGGTATAATAAGGGACCCCGTGTAGCCAATTATTGTCTCACTTGGATTCATCTCACTACACAACCAGTTTTCTGTATAGACATAACTTACTAAATTTTAGAAAGTAAGGTGCCGTAACAAGCTGATAGAAATGACAGATTACTCCTTAACGAAAATTTAACTTTCTAGAGAAAATATTTTGAAGAGCAAATATCAATTGATTTCGAAGACCGCTCTTGGTCAGAGAGGGGTGTTCGATTCACCGACCAATACTGTATAAATTCCGTTTAGTATTTTATGATCAATCTGATATTAATTTTGTACATCGGTATCTTAAATGAATTAGAAATTTTTTTGTTGGTTTTCAATACTTAAGAGAATTATTAAGGTAAAGGAATGTTATTATTCAAGATCGAAAGAGTTACCAATTCGAAGCTTTCCAAAATTGTAATTTCTAACACATGTTTTCGAAAAGTGCTAGTGCTGTCTTTGAGATTCATCCGATTACGAACGCCAGCTAAAACAATATCGAGCAGATATCAGCAGGACTTAAACGCTATTCTAAGTCTTATATGCTAATATAAATAGCCCTTAGCGAAACTCAAGGCAACATACCTTAATAATTTAAAAAAAGTAGAAATGAATCTTACAGTATCAAAATTACTCTTGCTTGTTTCAGTTGGAGTAGTAGTTTTGGGGTGCAGGATTGCTCGGCTTGGTGTTGATACTGACTATGGGTGTGGTAGCACATCTAAGAATGTTTTTACTGCAAATGAATTCCCAGCAGACTTCGTTGGTTCAACTCGTCTTACATTAGGAATCTGGTTCAAGATAAATGCGCCCGCTGACGACTCATTCCCAAATCAGTTTATCCTGTTCATGCTGACTCCAGACGGGACGATCGACGAGCCTTCTGTGTCCTTTGCCAGCAGCAGCCCTTATGTGGATGTTTATCATACATTTCATTCCGAGCCATCTGGACCAATTGAACTGCTAGCACCCGGTCAATGGTATTTTGGAATTGAGTCTTGTGATATTAGCAATATTAATGAAATCTGATACAACTTTACGATTATTGATCCTTCGAAATCAGATCCAACAGATTTCATTGCATTCACCGATGAGTTATTCGCTCATGAGCTGCCAAGTTCTCCATATACCAGCAGTCACAAACTCTATTTTGGAGCAAATGACGCCCACCCTCAGGCTTGTCCTGCAATATGGAAACCATTTACTGATTATGCTGTACCACAAGACAACACCAGAATTTCCCTCGCACTTGGGATTGAACCGCTCTCCACTACTAATTTCACATTGCAACCTTACCTAGTTTACGAAAACTTATTTGAATATGCCGGTGATACGTCAATAATTCAAACTCAAAATGATCCTGGACTACTCTGGAGCACAAATAAACAATCATACCCTTTACCTAATTATTCTCACCCTGCCCTGATCGTCATCATTGGTTTGTTCGAAGGTTTAGTCCTGACGGACAACTACTTTTCGGCTTTGGAGTCAATACTAATGATTACGAAGCATTCACCTATTTTCCAGGGAGAAATCAAAGTAAGTTTTTGACGTTTGTAGTGGGACTTTGGCAAGAAATTTATCTTAACTGCCAATCGTATTTCTCGCTTCCAACAATTTGTACCGTATTACCAGCCGCTGTTGACACCGCGATGGTCGATCCGGCAGTGATTATTTTTGCTAATCCCCAATACATTGGCAAGGAAAGCGTAAATGATATTCTGTTACTTGGATCAGGATTTTCGCCTTGGGATAACCTTGTTCCTGCTCAAGGATGCGGGCCTGTTTCGATTCTTTCTTTGACGATAAGCCTTGGAGCAGATGCATTTCCTCTTGACAACTGCTTCGGAGGATACATGATAAAAACAGGAGGTCCAAATTCAAAATGCTATGTTCAAGGCACTACAACTGCTAACGTAGCCTGTCCGTCCCACACAGCTTGGACAAGTTACAGCAAAGATTGTATTCCATGTCCACAAGGGTGTACAGCTTGCACTATTTAAGATACAATGACTTACTCAGTGAGATGCACGTCATGCTCACAAAATTTCACTCTCTTGAGTGCTTCAAACATTTGTGGGTGCATAGAAAGCTATTATTTTCGCACAGATCCTGTAAGGAAAGTGTATATCCAAGCAGCAAATATCAGCTATCATCTCGATGAATTCTTCGTTAGAGACCTTCATATTCGCTATTACAGCTTCTCCGATCCAATTTATCTTCTCATTTGTTCAAATGGACGTGCTTTTGCCCATTATAGAGTTTATCTCGGCAATCGCTGCTAAATTTGAATTCAAACTATAGTATCATGAAACCCTCCTTTTATTCACTAAGATATAAATCAAAGATTAATTTGAAACAATGACGATGGCTTATCGCATTTCTCAACAACATAATTGCCAAGGCTTTGCGTTTCACGTACATCGAGGAAGTGTTCCGCTGCTCACCTCCCTCTTCTAGACTCTCCTGGAATAGCAATTTAACCAATCACAGTATGATAAATCTGCCTTTACAAATCTCAGCGAGCTCATTTGATCCATGATCTTTGACCTGAAACCAAACCCTACCTACTAGGCAGTCCATTTCAAGTCCAACAGTAAGAGAAATACCACTTATTTCCAAACAATTTACTTCATCCCCACATAATGTTAGTCCTTGGAAATATCATGATATTGATACTTGAATCAACGAGCTTTTATCAAGTGGGTGTCTATTATACATCATTTATGAGGATATCAGAAAACATTGTAATCAAAAGAATAGAAATTTGCACAACTCAACCGAACGATCTAGAATAAATAACGAAAGTACAAGACATCTGAGACCGATGGAAGAATCGGTTTAGGTCCAAATCAATGGAGGCTCTTCTAAGTAAAACTTATAACTTGCTACTTTTCTAAAATATAATATCATAGCATTGCTGACCATCCTCCATTGATTTATAGAAGTCATGATCATAGCCTTCGACGACCTTCCAACACGCCGCGTCTTACTCGAGATAAGTTAGTCAAAACAACTAACTCTAAGATAGAATTACACAATTTTTCAATATCTTCTTTATAATAGGGAGGTTGGGTTTTATATCGTAGACTCAAAAAGCCAGAACCTTTTGCCGATAACCTTTCATAGATTGAATAGAGAAGCTGACTTACCTTACTGAGAATTTTCGCAGCGAATGCTGTGGATTAAATTTGTTGAACTCCATACTCTAGATAAACGTTCTCAAGGTTTTGGCTAAGTGATATTTTTATGTAGAAATATGGTGATGACCAAGCAGTTATAGGAACTCTCAGGATAAATAAACCTTTATCGGTTAGATATATATTATACACCATTTCTGAAAAGCATAAAAAAATTTGTCTTTGAAACATGAAAACAAGAGACAGTCGGAATAAACACAACCCAGAGTTTTATATGCTAGTACAAAAGATCTATGACTGGATGCATTACTCTCAAAATAGCAGATTTTTTATGATATTGAGTAATATTTCGAAATTGACAGAGTTACAAATTTGCTTGAGAAATAGATTTCCATTGAATGACCAGAGAACGTGGAGGTAGCTTCCAATGCAACGAAAAGGCAGCAGAAGACGTGAACTTTATTTTGTATTTTAGTTAGAATAGCAAATTAAAATATGTCAGAACAAAAAAAAGGTTGATCTATTACTCAATTTGCTCTCAACATTTTTTTTCCTCGTATGCTCTGAGTGCTTGAGACGATTAATTTAAGTTAACCAAAAGAGCAATTTAATTTCGTACGGATCAATTCTTTGGATATCTCATTACAAAGTATTAATGAAGTTTTTCATTATTACATTTTTCACTTCAAAGCTTATTGGAACGCTTTCCTCGAAAGACTCTATGTATTTTTAATTAGCTATTCACATTGATAAAGGAAAGAAGAATCTCTTTTTGGAAACCTGAATACTTATACTCTCATTATAAGATGCTATAGTTAGAAACTCTTACAAAAGAGGCCAACAGAAGGCTGGATCGCCTCTCTTATATGCCTCTAAGCGAATATAATGTTCATATGAATTACTTCAAAATCAATAACTTACTTGCCGATAGTCATCAGCATAAATGTATATTATCATGTACATCTTTTTAAAGGCGAATTATGAAAGACTGTATTGAAGTAAACGATACTGCTGATTTTGTGGTATAGTTTCTCCAGAGAAATCACTGTAAACTCTGCTCACTTCGGACAATATACGCTTCTGAAGTCTCAGTCACGGTTTTGAACTCTATGCCTCTTGAAAGAGACAAAGAAACTAGATATCACGAGAAAGTTCATTTAGTAGGCCTCTAAGGACCGGGCTGAGGCAAGTCATTCAAACTTGCCTCTCTCTTTTTTTACCCTCTGTGACGAAAATTTAAAAAGACTCTGGAGTTAGAACTTTTTAATAATGGATTATACACGTTTATCTAATTAATTATCCCGCTTAGTACGTAAAAATTCTAATTAGCCTGCGCCTGAGCGCAACTTTTAATTTAAGTTTGTAGCAAAAAAAAAGCTCGTTGCCGAGATTATGAGTCTGAAAAATTTCAATTTCGTGCTAAGCTGGTACGGCTAGAACTGAAAAACAAAAGCAACTGTATGAATTTTCAAAAGTATCATACATCTGTATTATAGAGAAGTATATGTACCTATCTATACCACGGAATTTAACTCTGAACTAAATTTCTATCTCGTTGCTGCTGTGTAGTGACGAAATCCACTCGAAAAAATAAAAGAAAAGCTTTAGAAGCCCGAAACTTTCTATAAATTCCTTTTTCAGTATTTCTTGATTAAACGTATATTAAATTTGCGCACTGACACATTAAGTCGCTTCGGATTTTAAATTACTTTTTTAAGACTCAAGAGAAATAATAAAAATCGATGGTTTACCAGATCGATACTTTCCAGAAATATTATTTCGAGAGCTTTCTTAGATATGAAAAAGCATTCCAAGATGAATATAAGCTACAGCAGAATCAAACAGTAAGGAATTGTGACTATTCAGTTACAAAAGCAGGAATTAAAAAACTGAGATCTGCAGAGTTTATTATTTTGATAAAAATAGTCCTTTTTAAGACTCAAGACAATGTACATTAATTATTAAAAAAGTGGAAATGACTCTAAAATTATTAAAACTACTCTTGCTCATTTCGGCTGCCGTAGTAGTCTCTGGATGTGGTATTGCTCGATTTGATGTTGACGCTGACTTGACTTGTGGTGATCTGGCTCGATATGATTTTACTGTAAGTGAATTTCCAGCAGACTTCGTTGGAAAACATCTTCTCACATTGGGAATGTGGTTCAAGCTCAATTTGCCTTCTGACAACTCTTTCACAGGGAGATTTATTCTGTTTATGCTGACTCAAGATACTATATATGAAGAGCCTTCCGTATCCTTTCAACGCAACGGCAATAATGTGGATGTTTATCATACATATCATTTGGACTCAACCTATCTACCTCGGGATTTAGTACCTCACCAATGGTATTTTGGAATTGAATCCTGCAATGCAGTCGGAGTATTTGTTTTTTCGGTTATTGATCCTTCAGTATCAAATTATGCGTCTCTCGTTCTGTTCCGGGATGAGGTATCACCCCCTGGGTCGAGTTCTACATATACTGACAGTTTCAAACTTTATTTTGGAGCAGTTGGCTCCTACAGCCAGTCTTGTACTGCAATATGGAAACCATTTATGATTACTGATTACGCTGTACCAGAAGACGACACTCGAATTTCCCTCGCATTTGGGATTGAACCATTCCCTACTTACAGTTTCACTCTTCAACCTTACCGAGTCTACGAAAATTTATTTGATTACTCCGACGATACATCAATTCTACAAACCCAAAATGAACCTGGACTCAATTGGAGCACAAATAAAGAATCATATCCTTTACAGACATATTATTCATTCTCAGACCCAACGTTTTCATCTATCTTTTGGCCGCATAGCTTTTTAAATTCAAATGGATCAATCTCATTTTCAATGAGAATCAGAGTAAAATTTCACTCTTTCCCGGAATGCGATGTACACTGGCTAGTTCGAAGATTTAGCCCTGACGGAGAACTAATTTTCGGTTTTGGAATTAACAATGGATTTGCTAAAATCTATTTTCCAGAAGGCCCTCAAGAACCGTTCTTTAGCTACGTGGCAGATTGGCAAGAAATCTATCTCAGTTGTCAATCACAATTCCTTCCTCAAACGATTTGTACCTTATTCGAAGGTTCTGAAATGGATATTCCCGAAGTGATGATCTTTGCTGATCCCCAATACAATGGCAAGGAAACCACAAATGATATTCTGTTACTTGGACCAGGATTTTCGCCTTGGGAGGATCTGACTGTTCCCCAAAATTGTGGATCTATTTCGATTCTTTCATTGACAATAAGTCTTGGAGCAAATGCATTTCCACTTGACAACTGCTTCGGAGGATGCATGATAAAGTCAGAAGGTCCAAACTCAAAGTGCTACGTTCAAGACACAGCCACTACTGACGTCGCCTGTCCACCTCACACAGTTTGGACAAGTGGCAGTAAAGATTGCATTCCATGTCCACTAGGGTGCGCAGCTTGTACTGTCTCAGATCCAATGACTTACGCAGTTAGATGCACTTCATGTTCACAAAATTTCACCCTGCTAAGTGCTTCAGGTATTTGTGGTTGCGTCGGAAGTTACTATTTTCACATAGATCCTGGAACAAAGCAAGGGAAGTGCATCGCCAAGCAGCAGATATCTACTATTATCACGATGAATTCTTCGCTAGAGGCCTTCACATTCAATATTTCAGGTTCTCCAATTCAATTTAATTCTCCACATATTGAAATCGAAGCGCTTTTGCCACTTGTCAGAGTGTACCTGGAGGGAGCGCTGCTAAACTTGGAAGTGAACTATAGTATCAAGTTTGACACTTTTGGTCAAATTTTAATTACTCTGGCGCCAAATGCCACCATCTTTAAGAATAGCAGCATATTTTCGGTGGACTTTTCAGCTTATAATCAAATTGAAGGATACTCCACGATGATCGTCCCTACAGAATTGAACTATACTTTTGCAGAGACCTTCTATTATGTGGACACTCAAACTCTGCATTTTGCTCGCGAATTAGGCAAATACACTGCTATCGGAAGTTACATGGATCTCACGAGTGCAAGTTCTCTCGCTTTAATATCGGACGGTGCCAGTGGATCTTCCGTCTTCCTGCTGCACGCGAAAGGTGAACTTGCAATGTATAAATACCTCAACGTGAAGTTCCCCAAAAACTTCGTCGCATACATCGGCTCTCACCAAGCAAGTTCCACGATACCTAACGTCTATGCTTACATGAACGAAAATGAGAACGTCGCAATTTCAACATATTATAAATTTGGAGAATGGAAGACTCCTGTTTTATTTATTGAAAAATATGGGCAACAATTCATCAAAGAAAATATTGTATTTATATTAGTAATTGTCACTTGGTTCCCATTCCGACTCTGCAAAAAGAAAGGAAATAAAAAACCTGGAATATTCGACAAGATTCATTACGTGTTCAGATGGAATTTACTCATTTCATTTTTTGCTGCAGACTTAACACCATTTCTCGTACAAATTGGCTTACAGTTTAAAGAGGTACCTTTCGTTTCTGCCGATGGATATACTATCCTATCCACAAGTATATCGGTGATAGTGCTTTTCTCCTATTTCTTAATCTTCGCTGGTGGGATCTATCAAATCAATCGTAAAAGAATAGATGTCCCTGAATATATGAAGAGTGCTAGAAGGAGACTGGAATCAAGAATTGAAAAGGAGAAATTTCCTCTAAGCATGGCAATTTACACTCAAGAATTTAAAGGAGAGGTTGGCTTCGATCGAAATTTCTTGCTGATTGCTAAGTTTGAATATGTGCTTCTCAGCTTGAATTATATTTTCATGCAGGATATGCCTCTAGCACAGTGCTACATATACACTATTGTCACTGGATTTTGGTTGATGATGGTAATAATTGGAAAGCCGCTGAAGTCAAAAGCCGCATTTATCATCTTCATATTTAACCAAGCTGTACGGTTGGTGTTGGGTATTTTTGCTGTCGTGTTAGCAGAAAATGATCTTATGTATCTTCTAAGTCCGGATATGATGTTAATCATGGGACATATAATGATATGGACAGTTATAGGAGCTCTTGCAATGAACAATCTTTTATCAATTGGGTGCGTATTATATTCCATTTATGAGAATATAAAAAAACGTCGCAAAAGAAAAAATCGCATCCGGCACCGTCGAAATAAAATATCGAGAATCATTAATGGCAGTTCAAGTCCCTTGAGGCGGGTGGATGAATCACTCCAGAAATAATGGAACTGCTTTCTTTCAGTAATAATTACTATTTTAATTCTTTCTAAAAGGCAATATATTTAGGCATGATTGATTATCCTCAATCAAACTTTCTGAAGTCACGATGATAACCATCCACAAACTTTTAAAACGTGAGGTCTCATTCTCAATAGATTAGCTATTCTCGAATTTTAAAAATCAATTTCAATCATATTTCAATTTCATCTTTATACGAGAGAAGTTTGCCAATATCTTAGACTTGAAAAATTTAAACCTTTATCTATAGCAGACTTGACTCTGTTTCTCGTCCAGATCGGTTTATAGTTTAAAGAAGCTCCTTTCATCACCAGTGATACTATCCTTTCTACATGTATATTGATGATCGTGCTTTTCTCATATTTCTTGATCTTCATTGGTGGGATCTACCAAATCAATCGTAAAAGACTAGACGTCCCTATATATATATGAAAGATGCAAGAAAAAAACTGAAAGCGAGAATTGAAAAGGATAAATTCCCTGAGAGTCTAACAATTTCCACTCAAGAATTTAAAGGTGAGGTTGGGTTTGATCGAAATTTCTTGCTCATTGCTAAACTTGAATATGCACTTCTCAGCTTGAATTATATTTTTATGCGTGAATTATATTTTTCTGCGAAGTATGCCTCTTGCACAATGGCACATCTACACTATTGTCACTGGATTTTGGTTGGTAATGGTCATAGTTGGAAGCCCACTGAAATCTAAAGCTGGATTTGTCATCGTCGTGTTTAACCAAGCTGTACGGTTGGTATTAGGTATCTTTGCTGCGATTTTAGCAACGAACGATTCTATATACTCCATTGAATCTACTGAAGCTCTTAAGTAACCTCCAACAACTTTTCACATATCGTATCTAATTCTCGATCAGTTCGTATGTTTTTAAGATTTTATTTGATAGATTTAAATGATTTTGTAAATATCTTATTTGTATCGAAAAAGTTTGTCACCACCATACATAGTGGAAAATACAAAACTTTTAATTATAACCACTTTCGGGTTAAACAGATAGAAACTCACGCTCAGTAACAGGATCAGAACTTCCTGCGAATTTCTGCAGCTAATAGTATGGATTTAATTTTTCCAATCAAATACGTCATAAATTTGGATTCACTGGGTTTTTTCATAAGACTACAAATTTGCTTAAGTTATTCCTTTCGCATAAATTTGCTTATTCTAATAAATTCTTGTCGCTGAACAAAATTAACTTACAATCAGATATGATTTTTCCAAATGTGACCGATGTAGAAATAATTAACTTCAGCAACATAAACGAGTAACAACCCTCAAAATTTTGACTCTCTTTTAATACAACAACGTTGACTCTGTAAAAAAAATTTAAAATTATCCCCATCAATCACTTCTTAATCGTTCAGAGAAGACCAGTTCCCTCGAATTTTGATCTTATTTTGCTAGTCAGCAATCATCTGTATTTTCAAACCTTCTCTCCAGGCTACAAAGAGCCTATTTCGTTAATAAAAGAGCCTTTCTTGGCTATGCCTGCTAATCCTGTCCTCATGTCTAATCATATTAGAAATTTTTTCCAAACGTATCAAATTCGAGAGATAATATATATATCTCAGAAATCGATCTACCTACAATATTTGAGCCTACAATGGTTACAAATTACTAAAATGAAATTCAATACTATCTTGCTCAATAGATAAGTCTTAGTATCCTCATCAACTATTTAGGAGATAATATTCAACTTCTTAGTCCAGCAGAGTTGAGAAACCTCAGCTCACTTAATCACTCGAATACTTATACATTTTACATCTTTAGCCTATGGTTCTATCGGATAAAAATTTTTGACACTTAGCCAGTTTTGCAAAGCAAGAATAAACGATATGATTCGACGGACCTTATTTTTTTTATCTTTTTTTTTGTTTACCAAGAGAACAAGTTATTATCGATTCTCTCTTCATCTTCATATTGGAAACACAACCAAAAGGATAATTCTCTAGCGCGAAGAATGGATACCAACAGAATTAATGTAAATCTTTAAAAATACGAAAATATTACATTTTGTTATTGATCGTTTTTGTAAAATATTGATGAATTATGATTTTTTGTATATATTCAACCTCAAATAGAATACTTTTTTCATATGACCAAAATATTATTTTGTGCTATTGAGAAATCTCAAATTCTATAAAAAACGAACTTATTATTCAAGTTCCGACCCAACGTTTTCATCTCTTGTCTGGCCACATAGCTTTATAAATTCCAATGGATTTATTTCATTTTCGATGAGAATCAAAGTAAAGATTCATTCTTTCTCCACGCTCACTTGTACTAAACACTGGCTTGTTCGAAGATTTAGTCCCGACGGAGGATTACTTTTTGGTTTTGGAATGGCTGACGAGAACAATGCGATTCTTGAGTTTCCAGGAGAGTTTCAAACGGGCTTTTTTAGCAATACAATGGATGATTGGCAAGAAATCTATCTCAGTTGTCAATCACAATTGCTTCTTCAAACGATTTGTATCGTCTTCGAAGCTTCTTCAATGGCCACTCCGGCGGTGTTGTTGGTTGATAATCTCAGTTACATTGAAAGCACAAATGATATTCTGTTCCTTGGACCAGGCCTTTCGCCTTGGGATAATCAGGCTGATTTGACAGCATGCGGAGATTTTTCAATTCTTTCTTTGACAATAAGTCTCGGAGCAAATGCATTTCCTCTTGACAACTGCTTCGGAGGATGAGCTCTATTCAATGAATTAGTGAAATTGTTACTTGGAATAATCGCTGTAGTGCTGACGACCAATGATTCAGCCGATTTTTTCAGTCCAGAGATGGGTTTGACGGTAGATAATGTCATGATTTGGACCGTGTCACTCTTGGAATTAATACATTAATAGCAGTTGTTCTTTTATTACATTCAATTTATGAATTTATGAAAAATTGGCGTGAGAAATGTAAAAAGACAAAGAAGAAGAAAAAGGGCCCACAAAGACAAAGACAGCAGCGGAGACAGCGAGTCAGAGAAGTGAGTGAAAGTGACATGTCCTTGGACAGACCTCCTCGTCGTATTTCCATAAATTCAACTCCCAAGTATCTGAATTCTGCCTAATTTTCTTTTTATCATTGATTTTTGTTTTAGCAAAAGAACTAGTAATGAATTATCCTCTCTTCGTCTTCACCCTCATCATAATGTCGGAATCTCAAGAAAAGGCGGTAGCAGAAGGAGATGACGCGAAAAATGGATATGGTATGATGAAATTAAGTTCAAAATTTTGAAAATGAGAGCAGTACCAAATTTATATCTTGAAAAATATTGATGAATCATGATTCGTGTATACACTGAACTCTAAATACAATTCAATTTCTAATTCCCTTAGTATGATTAATTAATTCTCTTTGTACTATTGAGAAACCTCAAATTCAACAAAGATAAGAAAGCTATCAAAACTAACAAATACCTTTCCTCACTAATCACACTAATTACCTACGAAAAGCAATTTCAAAGTCGAAACAATTTTTAATTTCCGAAGTTTTCCAATTAATTTCATTACAGCAAGTTCTGCTTGGTTGGTGCCATTATTATTAGTTAATGCTGAAGAAACTTATCAGGTATCATTTGTAAGAGAAGCTTCATAACCAATAATGCTCTTTTTTTCTTTTCTGTTGTTTGACAAATGATTAGAAGAACTCAAGCTCGTATTTATTATTTTCTCATTTGGTTCTTCAGAGCAACAAGATTCTTTTTAATCAATTTGAATATCTGACAGCTTTCTTATCTATTATAATCTCTACATTCATTCCTCACTTCCTTCAATTTCTCATTCAAGTATCTCGAGTGATTGCGAGAATCAACAAAAAAAAATAATAATATATTCCATATGGACCAACTCGTTTGAGAACTCGTTGCAAAACATTAATAATACGGCTCCTTAGTCGACATAGATTTCTCAAAGAGCTTTGTAGTTCTCTTCTTGCCGGCCAACATCGCTGCATCCAAATATGATGAAATTATGCTCCTATCTCTTACAACAGCGTCAAATAAATAAAATTTCTCTCCAGAAATTAGAGTCGGGATGATTTCTGGCGGGTTGAAATGAAAGAGGCAAAGGAAATTATGGACAATTTTATTGAAATGTGCGAAACAGCCGAGATTAGGGTTTCTCTCGAAAGTTAGCCTGGCCTCGGCCAACTTCGGATGATATATGACTTTTTTTTGGTTTTTTTGGTTCTGAAAAGTCAAAAACGCTCTCAATCATGAGCAAGATTATCACTAAGGCCTCTAAGGATAGTTTGCCGAGAGTGACTCAAAATTTTTGTTCATTACTCAAGATAATATCGTAGTTTACGAAAACCTCCGAATTTGCCATTTTTTTAAATTTATGCAGATTTTATCAGATTTGATTCATTATTCCGTTTTCTTACTAAGTATATCTTGGAACATTAACCAGAACGTCATTACAGAATGCCTGGTTTTGTGGAAAATGGAGACCTCATTGCCGTGACTATTCGTGCATGGAACAGTGCAATCACAAGCTGATACGGCTGAAACATCAAAAACAAATCAACCAATGTGCGTTGCACACACGAATTTTAGCTTTGGATTTTTTGGACTCAATTAATGCTCCAACTTTCCTTAGTTCTATAGATGGCTATTGGAGGAATTCTGGAGGCTAACACCGACAATCAGTATTTGAGTTTACTTTTGCTCCTCAGAAATCAAAATCCGTTTTAAGCAATTTAATTTCAGTTCATTCTTATTGACAACCTGTCTCATCAGAATTTCTCATACGCTGAGACTATGACCTATTCTTCCTTACTCAAAGTCAAGAAGCAAGGTGTTTCGACTAATTTCTCCCAACCTGGCTTTGCTGTTGTTGACAATAGTTAATGATGATATCAAATATTTTTTCAATTACAACTCCAAACTAAGTGCCTCTACTAGCGAGATTCCAAGTAGGATTTTCCGCATCGAATGCATCTACTGGTAGTTAGATATTCTTATTCATAGAGAATGGGCTTGCTCTTCAACAGGTGCTTGGCTAAGAGTGAGTTTAGAAGGTAGTTGATTTCTCCATAGGTTTGGTTTGATTACTTAAACGGATGCGAAAACTTGGCTTCTGAAAAATAAATTCGCAGCTCGCTTCCAAATTTGCATTCTTTTATTTATTAAAGAAAATTCACGGGATTAACAATTTCATTTGTTCTTCCGTAGATCAGCTCACTTCGCTCAGTCTCCTAATTATGACCTCGTTGACTCTTAACTTACCGTAGAAGAGGGACCCTAGATAACAAGCAAATATTTACTGGAGTTTGGAATTCAAAGTCATACAACGACAAGTCTTTTAGTGCTAAAACCGAATTGAAGTCTCTAATGGCTATAGAATTGATCTTCTTAGTTGGCGACTCCCCTAAACTGGAAGCTCTTAGTCGATTTCCATTGATATTTCCTCTACAGCCCACTTAAACTCTAAACTTGGCAGATCCATTATTTTTATTATTTTGAGAATGTCTTCTTCATCCATTGAGAGAATTTAGAGAGTTCAAGTAGGATATTAGGAAGAATCAGCGAAGTTCCATTTTGTAAACAGCAGAGAAAGTACATAAAAGAAGTAGATCCTTCTGTCTGACTATTGGCAATATTGAGATGAAGCAGAGTTATATCTCTTTTCGCTCTTATTGAGTTCGGTTGAGCTAAGGTTATTTCTGCTTCCTTTGAAAAGCGCGACTAATTCGACTGGAGCAGTCACTTTCTTCAAAAAAGTTAAAAATAGCTCCGTAGATGTTTTTTATCAAGCAAGCTCATGCGAAAGCGCCAGAGGCTCATAGCTGGCTGAAGAAGGTAGAGCAACTTCACCTAGGAGAATCGAAAAGTTGAGCGGACACAGAACTTATGAATTTATTTTTTGTAGGTTCAAGCCTATAAATTGTTTAATCTTAATATCGGTTTTATAATAAAAGATTCAAGATAAAGTGCAACAACAATTTGAAAAACTCGGTGGAATGGTTTTAACAATTAGACCAATGCTCTGGGCAGCCGTTGCTGTAGTAATGGTCTCTGGATGTGGTATTGCTCGGTTTGATGTTTTTGATAGCTATAGTTGTGGTGATCTCGGTCGGGATGACTTCGGTGTAAATGCATTCCCAGCAGACTTTGTTGGAACAAGTCTTCTCACATTGGGAATGTGGTTCAAGCTCAATTTGCCTTCTGACAACTCTTTCACAGAGAGATTTATTCTGTTCATGTTGACTCAAGATACTATATATGACGAGCCTTCCGTATCCTTTCATAGCAACGGATTTGATGTGGATGTTTATCATACATATCATATCGACCCAACCGCTCCAGCTCGGCAGTTAGTACCTGACCAATGGTATTTTGGAATTGAAACCCGCAATGCAGGCGTATTTGCTTTTTCAGTTATTGATCCATCGAAACCTAATTATGTGAATTTCGCTCTGTTTTGGGATGAGATATCACCTTCTGGGTCGATTTCTCCATATACCAGCAATCACAAACTCTATTTTGGATCAGTTGGCTCCTACAGCCAGTCTTGTACTGCAATATGGAAACCATTTATGATTACTGATTATGCTGTACCAGAAGACGGCACTCGAATTTCCCTCGCATTTGGGATTGAACCATTCCCTACTTACAGTTTCACTCTTCA
>ENA-UOTX01001076-UOTX01001076.1-compost-metagenome-genome-assembly--contig:-NODE-1076-length-23010-cov-5.298347_pt1 | contig 23010 bp, 13 predicted proteins | sample MGYA00238143_ERZ746982 | MGnify/ENA primary metagenome ERZ746982 (study PRJEB28758, sample SAMN06268862) | compost metagenome | isolation source: single cell | place: USA: California, Emeryville, Joint... | reverse complement strand
AGGATTTAAGTTTGCCCAGTATATATATAAAAGCAGAATTCACATGACTAGAAGTTGAAAAAATATATAGAAATGATTCAAAAAAACAAAAACAGAATAAACCACAATCTTTATTCATTCAGTATTAAGCAAAACAGAAATCTCTCTCGTTTTTTTGTAGTTTGGCGAGATAATGGTCCTGCCTCATAAAGATAGAGTCGAAAGTTATTCCTGGGATGTAATTGAGGATGAGCGTACAATGATAGTTAAGATTGATGGGCGCTCACTTTAATAAGTGATTTATTCATAGCATGGTGTGATTGACACTTAATGCATAACAAATCATAAAGGTGAGCCTTGCCGACATGGCTGAGTTTTTGGAAAGGCTGAATTCGAGTATTCCTAGAAATGAAGTGACATTTACATTCTATTCAATTTTTATTTAAATGCCAACAGGAGGAAAACAGATACCGAATAAAAGTGAGGGAGATCCGAAGGATTTGGAGCACCTTCTTACTCCAAAGATCAAGCTACTGTACTCTGACTTTCAACTTGTGTCAGAGACTTCAACATATTTAAATTATCAAGCGAAACGCAGACAGTCTCCTCATCAGCTTCACTCAATTAGAGTTTTCAATTCAGAATCTGAGATAGCAAAAAATAACTTTGATATCGCTGTCACATTCTTCATCCAGGAGTTACTATACCTTCAGAATGCCAGCCCAGGCGCTGTATTTCTAGAGACGTTTGAAATCAGTGCCGGTGGTACCAGAATTGCAGTTGCCACTCGATTAAATGCACCATTAAGTAACGATATTGCCACTAAACCCAAAAGAATTAACTGCGCAAAGCTGGTCTCAGATGTGCTTACAGATATTCACTTTCTTACAGAAACTCTGGGTCTCCAATATTGCAATAATCTTACCCAATTGAAAAAAATTCATTATATTAAGGAGCACAACGTTTTCTTTCTGGGAGATTGGTTTAGTGGTGCTGCTCCCACGGACCTTGCTATGCTCTCTAAAGCTCTGGAAGTGCAAGATTCTCAAGCCAGAACGGATTATTCTCCTATATCTAACGAGATTTGTGCCGACCTTGGACTGCTGCTGCTAGAATTAAATGGCTTGTCCTATCAAGATGTCCAAAAATTGAAAACTAGTCAAAAAGACGATCTTGGAAAGGCTCTTAAGGAAGCGATGCAGTCAAAAAAGATGGAGTTGCAGAACGACGTGCAGGAGCTTGTTTATAAACTGCTGATTCAAGCTCCACCAGAAGGCCTATCTTTGGAAGAGATTAGAGTTCAAAACTCAGATGCAGAAGTTCGTGGAGATCAGATTACTCGATTGGATCTGAGTGATGAAGGGATTACTTCTCAAGAAATGGAAGCCCTCGCCAAAAAATTCATTCGAAAGTTGACTAATCTCAGAGACCTGACCCTCAGTCACAACTCTTTGAAGGCAGAAGGAGTAAAAGAGTTAAGTTCATGTACACTACTTAACTATTTAGAAGTTTTAGACTTAGAAATGAATGGAATCGGAGAGAAAGGAGCTACTTTGCTGGCAAGAAATTTCACAGGGACCAATCTCAAAGAGCTTATTTTAAACGGAAATTGCTTGGGAGATGCTGGCGCGAAAAAACTTGCCGAAAATAAAAGCTGGAAAAGTTTAGAAACTCTTCATCTCAGCAGCAATTCTATCGGTGACCAGGGTATCGCTGCACTTGCCCAAGTTACTACCTGGACAGATTTAACTGATTTGGACTTGAGCAATAATTCGATAACTGAGGAAGGGACTTTCTATTTAGCGAAGAGTTGGAAGAAGCTGACCAAACTTAATTTAGAAGGTAACTTGTTAGGCGAGAAAGGAGCCGAAAAATTAAGCAGCAATACCTCATGGACAAATTTAAAAGTGCTAAACTTAGCCTGGAATTCGATTGGAGATAAGGGTGCATATTCTTTGAGCAAGAATAAAGTTTGGTCTCACCTCCAGCGCTTGGATTTAAGCAACAATTTGATATCTCAACAGGGATTGACTGATTTATTCCTTAGCAAAACTCAGCATTGGTTCAGCTTAAAGGAGCTTAACCTTGATGGAAATCCCGTTGGAGAAGAAATTATTAGCTTATTTTGGGAAAGTCCTAGTTTAGTAGCTCTCAAAAAGCTAAATCTTGAATCATGTTCTGTTGACGGAAGTGCCTGGTCACGAGTGACTCAAGGACCTGCTTGGAATTCCATCGAAATGCTTATTTTATGCGATAATTCAATTGGAGACGAAGGACTAGAACAGTTGAGTTCTGGTAAAGAATGGACGAGTCTAACTACTCTTGATCTGAGAAAAAACTCTATCGGCGCTCGCGGTGCCGCCTGGTTGGGAAGAAGTGAGACTTGGAAGAGCATAACCACATTAAATTTAAGCAATAATTTGATCGGTGACTTCGGCGTAGCCGCTTTGAGCAAAAGCGTCACATTATCGAGGATAGTTGAACTTGATTTGTCGCATAATTCGATTGGACCCTCGGGCGCTGCAGACCTTGGAAACAACTCCTCTTGGGCGAATTTACAAAGTCTCATATTATCCTTCAATTCTATCGAAAGCTCAGGAGCGGCTGAACTAGGCAAGAATGTAGTATGGAAAAAACTGCAAGTATTGAAATTAGAGCAAAATTCGATAGAGGATGAAGGAGTTGTCGAGCTCAGTAAGAACTCAAGCTGGGTCGGCTTAAAAGAGCTTGACTTGCAAAGCAATATGATTTATGACGAAGGGTTGGTGCAGCTCTGCCACAATGAAACCTGGAAAAACTTGACGAGATTGTATTTAACTGGCAATTATATTGCTTATGAAGGAGTGGCTGAATTAAGCCTGAATTCTGTGTTCAAAAATTTAGAGGTGCTAGAGTTGAGCTGGACTCTGATTAAAGGGCAAGGCATTGTTGCCTTAAGCAGAAATATAACGTGGTCAAATCTCAAAGTCCTCAGTTTGCAAAACAATTCGCTGGATGAGAGAGATGCTCAAGTCCTAAGCAGAAACAAGGCTTGGAAAAATTTGGAGGTTTTGGATCTCAGTGATAACGATATTAAAACCCAAGGCGCTGTTGAATTGAGCAGAAATGAGACGTGGATCAAGTTAACCACGCTGAATGTAGCGAATAATTCTATTGATGAGAAAGGAGTCATTGATCTAAGAAATAATTCTTATTGGCCATTGCTAAAATATCTGTCCTATTAAGTATAGAGATACTTAAGTGCATTTTCAGAACTTACTTTGACGTGAGTCCGCTCTGAATCGTATCTTTTCGCTCTTATTTGGTTTGTTGGAAACTGCCATGTTACTTGATAACAGCGGGTACTATTTTATATTACATGCAGTGAAGCCAATGGATGCCACTCGCCTTTTATCTTCCACTATACTTAATCTTAACACTAAGGTTGTGTTATATATTTAAAGCCAATTTTCAGTGATATCTAAATTTTGCTTATTAAGTGGGAGCTCCTAGAGTTAAATGTGGCAAATATGATAAGAAAGCAGCTTGTTATCCTCCGATTCATAACTCAGACTTCTTTATCTGTCAAACAATAATTGGGTTCAGATCCTCTGCAAAATCGTGCAATTCGTTGCAAATTAAGTTCGTGAGGATCATAGTTTGGAGCTAGAATTTCTGTATCTAAGATGGAATTATCATTGTCTAGCTCCTCTTTGCTCCTCATTTTACGATCAAAATCGCTTTTCTTCATTAGCTTCGATTTGAGTAGCTCCATTCATAGTTTGGTAGAAGCTGGTGCAAAATTTTGACCAATTAATCATTAGGAATTTTTCTAAACTTCCCTTCGACTAACACCGATTTTTCTGAATAACTGTTCATCAACAAGTCTTAATTTGTTTGAAAACAGTACGAAGAATACGCCAGATGGACTTAAACCAAGAAAAATCTTACAAGAAACGAGTTTATTAAGAGAGGATAATACGAGCACACTAAATTTAATAGAGAGAGGTATCTCAGTCGGCACAAATAATCCTAGTTTTGCTCGAACTCGAAAGATAAAGATTGAAATTTTTCAACGTATAGATAAAAGCCCCTTTCGGTTGAAGGATAGCGAGTTTCATAACCCAGAATCTGAGTCCAAAGATGAGACAACCACAGTCTCCCGAAAAAAAAGAACTTCACAAGAAGCAAGTCTTTCGACGAGTTTAGATAGAAGTACATCTAACTTGACAGAAGTTGAAATTCCAAATAGCAAAAACCAAATCTGTTTCACTCATGGTCATCAGTTGGGCATAATCCGCAGGCACCAAAAGCGTCCTTTTAAGTGGAAACCTGGCAAGGATCACATTCCAGAGTTAGAGCCTAAAGGAGAGGATATCGGCCTTGGAAACAATGGAAGTTCAATTGAAATAAAGATTTCAGAGAACGTAAATAAAGCTACACAGAAAAGGAAATTTCTGAAAATCAAGATCAAAGATATTTACATCAAGACCGGAAGGTGAAAATACCAATACTTAAAGAAGAAAGAGAAACGACCTTTTACTTTAACAGTCACGGAGTTTTCATTCCCGGATACAGAGCAAAAAGATCTCAATACCGATTTAGCAATCGAGATTCTTTAAGACTGCTTATTCTAAAAAAAAATGAATGCCGTTCCATAGGCTTTAAGCATCTCCTCTCAGGTAGCAAGGCTTAACATAATTTATAAAATGCGTGATTTTATTGTCTCAAATTTTAACCAAACAGGCACCTAAATTGTTTTGAGGGTACGCACAGCATGGTTTCTTCTGGCGAATTTCACCTTATTGATCGTCCGCTTGAAAGCTTCTCTTGACCTAGCTGGAAAGCTGTATGTTTGTTTAAAATAAAAGCTGCAATTTTGGAGCACCCTTTAAATATTGATGAAAATATAAATTTATATGCTGCAATTTGAAATTGTATTTTGAACACTGAAAAAGAGTGCTGTTTGAAGTGCGGAAAAAATTACTTGTTTATTTCCAAAAATAAGGCATTGTATTGAAAGAGTTGGCTGTTTCATACTATTTCCTTTCACGTTATTTAGGACACGAGATGAAATATCCCTTTGAACATGCCTTTGGTTCCAATAAATTGAGTGCTTATATGATTTCTTTAATGGCATGTATCCTCTCAACAATGTTAATTTGACTCAAATATATTGTGTGGAAATGAATAAATAAATATATATTGATGATTACAATTTTAATCTTAAGATAATTAAGAGAGTTATAGAAGACTTAGTAATTTCAATCACTTATTCAAATGATCCACAATTCTGATCTACCTTTACAAGACTCTCAACAGCAAATTTCGCTTTCGTGGCATAGTCCAATAGGTCTTGATAGTGCTCTTTATCGAGAGTAGACGATCTTGAGATGAACCATAGGTAACTTCTCCATCGGTCTCCGAAAGCACCATAAGTATAGTTATCGTCTATTTTCAGGACCCAGAAATCAAACACTTGATACATCGAATCGTATTTCATCTTGAACTTTGAGCTGTTCTTCGTGTCAGCGATCAAAACACCTTTCGTAGTCTTGAAACTCGCATCCAATTTCGTTTTATAAGTGAAAACAAAGCCAATTGAACCGTCCTCTTTAAGCGTAAAATTAGCTTGATTGCACCCTATCTCCAACCCTAAGTAGGGAATGGTGGCGATTCCATACCAATGTTCTAGGAACTTATCCACGTCAAAGTCACTGACGGAGTCCTGTAACGGCATTTGGCAGGTGGCCACAGCTAGGAGACCAATGAAGAATATGAGGGGTTTCATGGAGCACTTACTGATTGAATAAAAATTTGGTTTTGCGATTATTAATTTTAATTTCGTACCGCTGAAATATTAGATCCTGGAACATTCTAAAGCCTAAACAGTAAGTCATGGTGAAACCAGTAATTTCTAGCAAATCAATGATATCAAAATTCTTAAGGCAAGATAAAAAGGCAAGCTGATGGAGGTCAGAGAGTCAAGAGGCTACGTAATTGAACCATCGTTTGGAAAATGCTATAGACCTAACAGAATAATCGTGATTTTTTATATTCTTTCCAAATAACTGGATTTATGTTTGCAAGCGTTACTGGTAGATATGATTGGTTCAGCCCTATTAAAAAATCGGTGCAATTATGAGATGCCAAGTCTGAGAAACTCATTCACAAGGAGAAAAATTTAGATGGAAGTAAATTTTCATTTTCATTGGACTAGTTCTCTTTCTCGTTAATTTTAAGTATATGTGACGTCTATCTGATTTCTCTAAACGAAATGAAACAGCATTAAAAGGAATCAAAGGATGAAATCCTCTACTCAAAATAGGTTAATAATGGTGAAAATATGCGATTTGGCTTCAGAGATTAAGATTCTAAGTCCGACAAGAGATTCAAATTAATAATATGATAATCATCATCGTCATCCCTAGAAACAACTATTTCATGAAATCTTATTAAAAACTATCGTCCTAAGCATCATGAGGTGGATCAGAAAAGATTTTCAAAGTTCAGAAGCTCGGAAATTTTTAAATTTATTCACTTGACTCACCTCTACTGCCACTACTGATAAATGTTTCGTTCGCTTGAATTAAATATCTTTGTCTTGATGAATTAAGAACATCCGTCAGAGGGTTATCCATCATCACCAAATACAAGGGACAAACTAAAACAATCATTGCTTGAAAATAGGCATTCCAATTTTGAAAAACTGGAAGTAAAAACAAAACAAGTATCCAAGTCTTCTTGAGGTTGACATAAGTAAATAAAAGCATTGCCCTCGGTAATCTTAAACACGCCCAAAAACTTTTTAACTGCAAGCACAAATCCTGAGTTCTGGGGTAGATTGCTTTTCTCACTAATCATCAATGCTTGGATTAGTAGCTCTCTCTGCTTCTGATAATTTCCTCGCTTGCCCCACGCAATTCCGATATTATTGAGTAGGTAGGCAACGTTCAAATGATTTTTCCCATAGATATTCTTGAAGACCTCCAAGCCTTGAGTTAAGAATTCAATCTCTTTCTCATAATTCCCCAACTTGTCCCATGCAACTCCTATATTATTGAGAATTCCAGCGATTTCCTCGTGATTTCTTCCATGATGCTTCTCTAAAATTTTCAACGATGACGTCAAAAAATATATCTGCTTTTCAGAATTTCCCAAACGTTCCCAATTGAATCCAATACTATTCAATGTATTCCCAATATTAAGATGATCTTTCTCGTAATTCTTTTCATAATTTTTGAGTGCACGAGTAAAATACTCTATTGCTTCATGGGAATTGCCTAAATTTTGAAAAGAGTGACCTACTGCCTTTAATGCGTCGCCCGTTTGAGGATCGTCTTCACCAAAGTTTATTAAGAAAATTTCTAGTGCCCGAGTTGAAAATTCTTTCTGTTTCTCAAAATTTCCTAACTCTTTCGAAACAATAGCAAGTCTAGAAAGCGTGACACCGGTTACTGCATGGTATTCCCCATGACATTTTTCAAAGATTTTCAAGGCCCGAATTAGACAGCTTTTCGCCTTCTCATTATTGCCGACTCTACTCCATTCCGTCGCGAGACTATTAAGGGTGTTTCCGATCTCGACTTCATTGGTGATTGGATCTTTTTCTAAGATTTCTAATCTCCGAGTTAAGTAAGTTTTTTTCTCCCCATGATTCCCTAATTTTTCGCAAACTTCAACGAGCTTGACCAATATATCAGCAGTATAGGGATGTTCCTTGCCATAGTGTTTCTCAAAACACCTCAATGCACGAGTTAAAGAGTCTCTTTGCTTCTCAAAATCTCCTACTTCTCTCCATATAGTAGCGGATGCAAGAAATTTGGGACCGGAGTCCGCACTATCCTCACCGAGTCTTTTTTCAGCAAGTTTCATCCCTTGGGACAAAATGATACTTCCTTTCTCTTTATCGCCTAATTTAAACCATGCCACCCCGAGCCGTAGGAGTATGTCTGCGTTCTGAGGGTAATCTCTTCCATAGAATTGATTAAAGATTTCCAGCGCTCTTATGAGATGATCTTTTTGTTTTTCATAATCGCCTAAATCTTCCCAATAAATTCCAAGATAATTATGCACGCGGCCGATGTCAGGATGATCTCGATAGCGACTTCTTTCCAAGAGGTTTGACACTCGAGCCAGAAGGGCTTTTTGCTTCTCGTTATGACCCAATTTTCCCCAACCCTTTGCTAAGCTAATGAGTGAAATGTAAGTATGGAAATACTCCTCCTCAGGATCTTTTTCAAAAGCTTTGTCGGCTCGGGTGAAGAAAATTTTCTGCTGCTCGATATTATTAATAAATCCCTAGGCGATTCCCAGATCTACCAGTATAGGACCAAGTGATGGATGGTTCTTACCATAGTATTTTTCATCAATTTCTAGAGCCCGGGTTAGTAATTCTATCTGCTTTTCATACTGACATAAATTTCTGGATGCTATGGCAAGATCATGTAATGCTTCAGCTGTTCTTTTGTGGAATTTTCCATAATGTTTTTCGATTATTTCTAGTGCTTGAGAGGAGAACTCTTTGTGCTTCTCAAAATTGCCAAGTTCTCCCCATGCAATCCCAAGCTGAGTGAGCGGCCATTCGAGGTTCCTATGACCTTTTCCATAGTGTCTTTCAAGTATTTCTAATGCTTGACTCAATTGTTCTCTTTTTTTCTCAATATCACCTGATTTTCCCCACGCCAGTGCAAGGTTTGCCAGCGCAAAAGCGGTCTTTGGATGATCCTTGCCATAATATTTTTCAAAGATGTTTACCAGTCGTATGAAGATATCTTTTTGTTTCTGCGTGTCTTCGAAGTTTCCCCATTCGTGTTTGAGATTGAGGATAATGGTCGCTGTCATTGGATGATCTGGTCCATAGTATTTTTCAAAGATATCCAGCGCCCGCCTGTAAAATTCTTTATATTTCTGCTGATTATCTAACGCTTTGTATGCAGTTGCGAGACTTTGGAAAATATCAGCAGTCCATATGTGGTCCTTGCCGTAGTGTTTTTCTATTGGGTCTATAACTTTGGTGAGCAACTCTATTTGTTTCTCATAATTGCATAACTCTCCGTATGCGGTTCCTAAATTTGCATAAGATAAGGCAGTTTCAGGATGATTTTTCCCAAGGTGTTTGGTAGTGATTTCGACTACACGAGTCGCAGCCTCTTTGAATTCATTTATGTTGCCTGTTGCTGCCCAAGCACCTCCGAGACCCTCGAGAACGTAGCTAATCGCTAAGTGGTCTCTGCCATAATAATTTCTCTTAATTCCAAGAGCCTTTTGGTAATACTCGATTGCCGTGTGGTACTTTCCTACCTCCGATTGGTGATCAGCGATTTTATGAAACAGCTCTGCCAATTTAATCTCTTCTAGTTTACCCTCATCGAATCTGTCCCAGTGTTTTTCAAGGTGAATTCCATGAGGAATAAAAAGCCCTGCTCTCCCAACATCTACTACTTCTCGTTGGTTAAAAGATAATTGCGTAGATACCCAATCAAATACACTCAGATACCGACTTTCATAAACTGTGCTCATCTGATGGTTTAATCGCACCACTTGCTGTGTGAGCCGGTGGACCTTGACTTGCATTACGTCAGGAGTAAGTTCGTTTTCATCTATTCGAATTAAATTTTCAGGATGAAGAGAAATTAAAGAATAGGACGTCATAAGCTCAAGGGCTTCTTCAAAAACTTTATGGTCACTTTTTTTTTGACTGCATCGCTCCCAGCCTTCTCGGAGTAATTTTTTATTTATGTCTTCAGGTGAGAGATATGCCAGAACATCCAAGACAGATTCCACATGTTGATTTTTAACTCTTAAATCTGCTAAAGCCAGCGTAAGCGTTGGTGAGATTAAATCGAGGCTCTCGGAACCTTCTCCATTAGCAAGCTCCGTTCTCCTTTGAAAAGGTATGATCTCCTTCCTCGATTTGGTAATCAGATCACAATATGCAGACACGCTGATTTTATTTTGATGGATATAAGCAATCGCTTGGGAAATAGCCAAGGGAAGGCCTCCTAGAAGCTCATTAAGTCTCGCTACCGCATCAGTGAGTGTCTTATCTCTTTGAGCCCAGTTGGCCTGATGAGAAAAATATTTTTCAATATAGTTTTCGATATCTTTTTCTCCGAATGCTCGCATCTCAATTACCGTGTAAAAAGGCTTTTCCCAATTACGGAACCGAGACGTAACCAAAACATCAATGTTTAACTCTGGGTAGCTGCCAGCATCAGGAAGGAATTCGGCTATTTGTGTCATGCTCTCTGCATTATCGAAAAGAATGCAATATTTTCTCTTGCTTGTGGCATCACGGTTGCCATCCAAAACGCGATAAAATTGATCAATAATAGCTGCTTTGTCTCTGCTTTCGGAATCCAGCTTAACTTTGAAACTTGTTTGCAAGTAAATTTGCATTTGGTCGGGTATCAAGGCACCTTGTTCTGCATTGATAGAAATAACCTTCAAATATAGCTCTTCATGATATTTGCTAACATATTCAGTGGCTAAATGCGATTTGCCAAAGCCCGCGCCTCCCACAATGGCACATCCAACAACTTTACGATTAGTTGCAAAATATTTTTTAATCTGTGACAACTCGAACTCTCTTCCCACAAAGATATGATTTTCCGCAACACTAATCGCTCCAAGCCTCGCGCTATTCAGCACGAGTTCAGATTTTGTTTCACTCTCGAGTTGTTGTATTAGTTTTGATTGATTCCCCCACTTCCTCATCAGTTTTTCTGCTTTTGAAGCTTTAGCCTTAGCCATGCGCGAAACAATCAGATCTCTGACTTCTGATGAAAAAGCTGACAGTAATTCTCGTTGTCGAATCAACAAACAGTTCAAAGTCTTCTGAAACCTCTCGTCAAGACCTAAAAACTCTCTAAAAACCTCTTCAATTCTGGAATCTGGCGTCTCCAAAATCTCCATTGCTGTTTGAATAAACTCCTCCTTATCATTCGATCTCATTTCAGAATAAGGAAATCTACTTCCATTTGTACCAAGAATCGCTTGTTTCTCTTTTATAGGGACGACAAGATTCGTTTTACTCATGTCGATGACAAAGGGTAATGCCTCTCCAGGGTCAATTTTAACTATCTCTGCATATTTCTCGTCATGGTTGAGAACGTAACCCATATTTCCACCAGAATTACCAATGCAGTCATAATCAAGCAAGAGAATTGCAACTGCCATGACTCGACCTAAACCTCTCAATGGGTATTTTGGCTTTCCACCAACATGTAATGATGAATTTTGCGGCTCATTTTCTTTATAGCGCTCAAGGAAGGAATCTCCCAGCGCTTGAAATCCCTCTACAAATCTTGACATAACGTGCACCCGAGGCAAATCAAGATAAATGTCTTGGTTTTCTTGTTTTGCTTGCTTTTCTTGTTGTGCGCGATCTACTGGGTTTACTAGTTGAAGGCTTATTACAGTTTCAGGAGTTTTGACACTGAATAAAGAGTAAAGTCTGATAGCTAGACATTCTTTGTAATCAGGAAAATTCCAATGTTGGTAGGGTTCTCCTCCAGTGACTATCCCATATACGAGAGTCTCCATTGAACACTTTCCAAACCATTTACGACCATCTTTGTCTAGGTACCAGGCTCTAACAGGTGAACTTCCGCCTGGTATCGCTTCATCAATGAAATTGAAAGTTTCTTTTGAAACGACAGACTGGTAATTCTGATTACTTTCTCTAACAGCGTAATTTCGAAGTGAATTCGCGGCGTTTGGGTCAGGCTTCTCACTGCTGGAGCTTGAGTTGACTTTTTTCTGCATTTGAGCTTTTATTTCGAAAGAGAAAAATAAAATTAATCAATCAATCCTTGAGAATGAGGTCAAATTTCATTCGGCCTAGAATTAAGACTTTTCAAAGTCGGATATGATCTCTAGTGAATATTTTAACAATTCGATTTTGATGCGGTTGCACTCGTTCAAGCTCCCTTTTGACGATGAGGAGTACCTTCCCTTTCTTTGCCTCAATGACGTTGCAGAAGAGAGAGAGACTGACTCCTTGCTCTACCAGCTATTTGTAGAGCCTTCCTATCTGGCTTTTCACGGGAAGAGAGCCTATGAAACTAAATAGTCTGGAATTTATGAAAAATAGATGAAATCCTGAATCCACTCAGAATTCTTCGTTATCCAACTTTAAGACTCCAGCTCTCCTTACCATTCATTTACAATTGATATCGAGAGTTAAATGCCTGCTGTTTTTTGGAAAAAGTTATTTTAAAAAGACATTGCTAATTTTTTCATAAATACGATTGGATTTTCAACATCACTAATTTCTTCTTCAGAGACTAGAATTTCTAGTCGATCTATTCAAGTAAAAATTGGCATAATATGAGCATGAACCAAATACTGGTAGCTGTCGGGTCGCTTCTTCGCAAATAAACTGTCAATATTGCTGTAGATTAAAGGTATACCAGGATTAATTTTTTTCCTCCTTGAAAAATGGTATTAAATGATATTATATTAATATTTTCAACCTAAGGGCATCGGCTCATGACACGTGGAGTTTAAAACATTTTCATTCAACTTATCATCAGAAGATATAACGATTAAAAGACTTTTTCAGAGACGAACGAATTCGAATTTTGATTTTAAAGTAGTTCCTCATTCATCGAACATAAATTTTTGAAAATGTTCAAATGCTTTCTCACTTAACCTGAGTTATACTCTTTCTAATTCAAATTCAGCTGGTGTGTAAGCAATTATTAAGAAGGATATGAGAGCAAAATATCGTATCTCAAGTTTTACCCCTTATCAACGAAGGCCGAGCATTCTCATCATTTGTCTTTTGATCCCTTTTTTCTGATTAAATTGAAAATCTATGGCTCCTAACTTGCATAGAAGTATCAATTCGAAATTTCTCAAGGTCCGAATATCCAAAAACGCGGTTAAAGAAATTATTTCGACAGGAAAATAGTCATGCTGGAATTCTTGAACAATTTTCTTACTTTGATATTTCGATATAATAGTAGTATGGTAATCTAGCAGCTCTAAACCGCGAAGAACAGGCAAAAAAGCCCTCGAACAGCCAATGAGTGCACTCCACTATTTTGAATTACATATGAAAAGAATCATAACAATAAGTTTTTTACCATGATAATTTACCGGCTATGGATATCCTAAAGAACCCATGAAAGAGGTTTCTGATTAAATAATCAATTGAAAAAAACTTTATATGATTATTTCAAGATCTAACACCTCGATTTGAGTGCATTTTATCTCTAAAATCAGTCAAATCTTCCTCAAAATTACGCAACAAGAGTGCCCCAACACAGATTTCTCATTTAAGTTACTTGAAAGTATTTTTTATTCATGGTTATGACCATTCTAAATCTTCAAATTTTCCTAGCCGGATTTATCTGGCTGCTGCATTTAATAATCAAAGAGTTTTTGATTTCTAGGAAGATTGAAAAATTTGAATCGCTAGCCAAACTCCGAGCCCTTGGACTTGATTTAAGCAGTCAGGCATCAAACTGATATCATGAGCTTAACTGAAGGCAAAAGGCCTCAGAAATCTTCGTTTTTGTGCGACAGCGACTAACGGAACCAATTCAAACCATATTTCAAGGTATATAATTCGCAGAAACAGCTCTTTTTCATTTAAAATAGCCCACTAAGGCTTTATACTTGCTACGAACGCTAAATAGATATGAATAGAGGACCAATATCATAATTGAAACCCTCGCTCGAGGCAAAGAAAACAAAAAGTTTCACGATAGGACAATCCAGATGGGCATTTCGGATCAACTCTGCGCAAAAAAGCCTTACGGTGAGAAAATCACTGCGGCTTCGCACCAAATTATATCATTCCCAATCGATATCATTAACAAAGGCCTTTTCGATAATGTTGATGATAAATCACTATCATAATGAGCCTGAAGCTGGAAACATCCTAGAGAGAAGGTATCATCGGGCAACCTTGCAGAGCAGTCCAGCAGATATCAAAAAGAGAATATTTTGAATCCTCTGTTGATACTTTGCAAAATTCAATAATACCTCTCAATGCTCAACAGCTGCACTCAATGGATTGAGGAAAGCATCAAAGACTCAAGGGTTCGGCATGAGCTTTGACGGCTCACTACAATATAATGTTGAAAAACGCATTATTGACGAATTTACTCAAGATCCAAAAACAGAATCTCTAAGGAAGAAGAGTAACCCTTCAGCGGTTTGCTTTAGATTGGATACAACTAGCAAAAGCTAGCGTTATCGATACTGGATGGATAACCATATTTGGATTCTTACATATATCCAATCCTATGTTTTTTGACGATTTCAAACTATTTCAGCAGCTCATCAAAAGCTGTGGTTGGAGTTATTAGAGGTATCCTATTTCTACCAGTTTGCTGCCTAGCAAAGAAGAACAGTGATATTTATTGGATGGGAATCAGGTAATTGTCTGGATCGTAAAATTTAATCTATTTACATTATGAAAAGTTAAATCTTAAAAACGGGTGTTTAAATTTGCTCAAGCAGAACCAGGCTCTCTAATCAGGATCTCTCCAGCTACTTTTAAACAAATCAAAAAATGTTACAATTCTAAAACCCCTAATCAAAGGTCTCGAAGTTTTTTGTGAAAGAAATTAATTGTGTGTGTGTTTTACGAGCTGATCAGAAAAAAGAGAATTGCTAATATCTCGATCGAAGTATTTTTAATTAATTTGAGTGCATGCCTCACGAGTCAGCACTATAATTATATTAAATCATTGAGACCCAACGAAAGGATTCTCTCGGGCGACAAACTCAGTCCATGAAAAATGAATTTGTTTCAAGGACTCCTAGTTGGAGGAAGTTCTACATGATGGTTTTCTCAATTTGTGTAATTAATTGCAAGACAAGCTCAATGGAACTATGCATCAAGTATTCATGCGCGACCTCAAGGAAAAAGTCAAAATTGATCTCATCTCAGTATCTCAGCTCTAAAATGACGCTCCAGGAGCTGTTATCTTCGGAAAACGGGTTTAAATCGCTAGGGAATATCACCAAACTAAGCGTTATTGGAGATCTTCGACTAAAATCATATATCAGACGCTTGCGAAACTCATTCTCTCTAGATAATCAGACACTAAATGCCTTAACATGGCAGAATATCAGACTTTCAGCCACTAATACCTCCGCTTATCGTTGCAATAATTGCTACCATAAAAATGTTCTTTTAAAAAATATGAGGAAAATCTATCTCAAAATATATCTAAACCATGGAGTTTCCTCAGGAGAAGACGTTTTCAGTCATACCCTACAAACGAGGCAATTTATTTCAGGATATCTCGCGAACCTCGCCAATCTGTGGCCTAATTCATCTCCTATGCTTCAAACTATGGAAGGTGGGATTACTTCTACCGCTGTTGGACCCTTCTTCACTAAAGAGGAACCCATTCAGAAATTGTACTCAGTAGAGAAAGAATGGAAACCAAAGCAAATGTTAAGATTTATCCCAAGAAACTTCTTATTCCCTCTACCTAACTGGTGTGGATCGTCCTCAATGCTACAGCCCATCGGTATCGGAATCACTTTAGTTGGAGTCGGCAGCTTCCCTGATCTCGATGAAAGTAAGTTTAATTGATTAATTGAATTAAATGAGAGAAAATTTTTAAAGGTGGATTTGGGAATTCATACAATGGAGACCTCTTGCCTCAGAAGCTTCCAGAAAACGTCGTTGTTCATATGCTGGAGAATTTGATACAAGGTAATTGGATTATTTTTCATTGTTTGTAAGCGTTCATTTAGATGATCATCATGATGATGATTTTGAACTAGAGACGGGTTATTATGAAGCTCCTCAGCACTATTTAGAGGAACGTCCATAGCAATTTTCTTATATAAGTTTAAATATAGAGATAAATTTCAATTATTTCAACAAATCAACGGGCAATATGCTAGAGCTCTCTCTATAGTTAGCGGTTTGGTCAATCCTCGCATATGGCTAGTATCAGCCAGAGGAAGTTGAGAAACATCTCCTTTTTTTTTTGTGGAAGCCGCATTCACAGATTTTTTTTTGAAAATAAAAGCATCAAAAATAACTTTTTGAAATTCGAACTTATCTGAAGCTTCAAAATGTGAAAAGTAAAAATCAAAACAAAAACAAGAAACTCGTAGCAGCACAGTTTAGTAAGATATTCATCGAAAAAGATGAGGCAAGGGAAATATGAACTCTGACCCTGGGCTACAAACTGTAGGCTGGGTAATTATAGTTTTGAAGGAAGCGGTTTTCGCTGGAAGCCCAAAAGATTGAGTCTAAGGGATCAACTGGTGAATTATAGATTTGTAGGTCCATCTGGGAGTTTTGGGAAGCAAAGAGATCAAAGTTCGAGGTGTAGTGTTGTCTGTCGAGAGTTCTGTATGGGGAAGCGTCAAATTTATTAGGATAAATGTTGAAACTCAACGGTTATCTGAAAAATGTAAAGGTTCTAGGTTAAAAGATTGCAGATTCAGCATTTAATTCCGTTTCTCGGCGAGCTATGATTGTTGTTAAGCCTTTTTACGCATCCTCTCCTTAAAAATTCAATTTTTCAAAATTCTTTTGTTCAGGGTCAGAATGGTTCCTTTTCTTCTGATAGATATATATATACATAAAGTTGTATCTCGATGAATTTTTTGGCGATATTAAGGAATGCTAATCAAGATTGGTCCTACAATGATTTTGATGAAGAGCTCTTGGTATCAAATTATTCAGGTGAAAAAAAAAATCGGCGTGGAGAGGCGATTAACAAAGGTCAATCTGTATGTTACACATGGGACGTAATAGATAGGAAACGAAAGAGTGTGATAAAAATGAAGGGTTATTTATTTATATTTTCCAGAATATTGTCGAAGAAACCCTGAAAAGTAGATGCGAACTGAATAGAAGCGCTTCGATGCAATCAAGTCAACGCATTCCAGGTTGTTGAACAACTTCATGAGTGAATTCTTCTGAAAACAATAGGTGGCAATTCTTCTTGGGCTCTGAGAAGTATAATCGAGAAATTATCATATTTTAGATGATGGTTAGAAATGGGTGCGTTTCGATGTTCCCCTTCATCAGAAAATGTGGGGCTATCATTAAATGAAAAAAAAAACCACAAAATGGAGGACTTGAATTAAATAACTTGTCTCTCTCGATTTCAAGGCTTGTTTAAAGAGTTAATCTCCAATAATTTTCCTCAAAACCTTCATTAATTTCTCTCTTGCTTATTCTTTCCTTGAAGAATAAATATCTCTTTTATCTGAAAAGTAAGTTCAATACAACATCGTAAAAAATATAAAACAGCACCTAAAAAAAAGAAATTTTCAAGACATCTACAAAATTCACAAATCATTCGCAAACAATAATTTCAAGACATCATTTTTCTTATGAATCACTTTGTATAGATCCGTGAAAGGAGAAATAAAATTAATGCATATACACATAAGTTTCAATTAGCATCTACAGTATGAAGTATTAGTATCATTTTCAGGTTGCTCCGATGTCTTCATGCTTCTTTTATGAATAGATATCGTCATGTCTTCCCCCTCATCAAGACTTTTTTTCTTTTCATAGACCTCTAGACACACCTTTTCAAAGAGACTCTGAATTCCTGTTGCCTCTTTTGCACTAGTTAACATAAACAACGCTCCTTCGTTTTTCGCAAAATTTCCAACTTCCTCGGTTGTGACTTTCTCTTCAGTAATTAGATCGATTTTATTGCCCACTACCACTCTAATAACTTCATTTGGAGCGTTTTTTAGCACTTGAGCGTTCCAATTCTGCAAGGTTGCAAATGAACCTGCGTCTGTTACGTCGTATATTAGCAATGCGACATCAGCTTTCTGATAATAGATTTTCGCAATGGAGTTGAAGCGTTCTTGGCCAGCAGTATCATACAGCTGAATTCGATAGGACGCTGGTCCAAAATTGAACGTTTTTTCTGCGAAAGCAGCTCCAATGGTGCTCTCTTCTTTATCAGAAAAGCTATTTTCGATGAATCTCCTGATGATACTGGTCTTCCCTACTTGAGCCTCTCCTAAGGTGACTATTTTTACCGTTTTCATTTCTGACATCTTTGGAATAAATATTATCGGGTGTTCTCCTGAACTACCCGTAAATTAATCGGCTAGAACAAAAAACTGCTTTCTCAGCTTTCGATGGATGGTTTTAAAGGGGTTGATCAAAATCTAGTTGGGAAAACTATGCGTACAGCTGAAAAACGCTGAGCATTGATAGAATTATAGCCATTTCGAAAAACTACTATCATTTCTAAATATTGCTACTTCTTAAGCCTAATATCTATCATTGACTTGAAAAATCAATTGAACAATAGCAGCAAATGCGCCTATCCAATCAACAAAGTGAGGAAAATGGCACCTTGAATTTTTCACTGGAAAATAATACTATCAACAGGTTTACAAAAAGTTGAATAGCAACAACTTTCGGATCCAACCTGATCATATGATGCCGTTCAAGGCATTATCAAGAAAAATGACGCGCAGATGCTTAAGCATTTTGAGTATAACCCAAAACTCTCTGACATAAATTATCCTAAATTTACTTGTTATTATTCGTCAAAATACGTTGTTATCAATAAGGTCTTTCTCCAAGCGTAATTTCCGACAGCATTCATTTGATTTTATTCCATGTTCCATGTCACGTTTTATGTGTATTGGACAACAGAATTCTATCATGGACAGGGGTCCTGAACGCAAATTTGTCCATCTCAAAGATACAAAATGTCTCACAGCCACAATATACACTGCTAAGCCTATGAATTTGCTTATATTTCAAGCTTAACTAGATTTCTGATTATTCGCTTCTAAAATTGTGAAATTTTCCAAAATGAATCACCAGAAAATGCAATTGAAGCATTTCTTTCTTTAATTCATGGCACTCACACTTCTTCTGAGTCAGTCTCGACTCAATACCGCTAAGAGGACTCCAAAGACTCCATTACCTTCGAAAAAATAAACGCTTTTTCGAATTAAAATATCTTTTAAATTCCAAGCGTCTAAGTACTTAACAAAGCTATATCAGAGTTTTTAATAATCAAATTGTTTTGACATCAGCACTGATCTATTGATTTTTTTAAAAACAGCTAAAGAGAAAATGATGAGTAATACCAGTGTTAATACTAAGTATAAGACAGCAATGTGCAGACATTGGGAGCAGAGTACCATTCATTCATCTTTTCTTTAATCACCAATCCCGTATTTAGCCGGCAATTGCCAACTGGGTCCAAAATGCCACTTTGCTCACGGAAAAGATGACTTACGTACGATGAGCGACGTAATCAAGCCTCCTTAGCCTCACCTAACCACCTCACTAGCCGATTCCAATGAATGCTCCTTCCCGCCCTCAAAACTTTATCCAGAGACCTTTCCAGAAGTCCTTTAGTGATAATAATTTTACTAATGATAATATGAATGGTGGATCCATGCCTTCAAATTATAAAACTGCTTTATGCAAATATTTCGAGAAAGGTAACCTTCGATCTCCCGCTCTGGCGCTTATCACTCTCTCAGGATCCTGTAAATACGAGAACAAATGCAATTTTGCGCATGGAGAAATGGAGCTTCGTCAGGTAGAACCATTCAACCCTTTGCGTCTCATAACGATTTATTAATTTTCATTTAGATGAAGTCCAGATCAATGCCGACAGGCGGTATGGGAGGAGGCCGCGGCGGTGGGATGAACCCATTGATCAACCGTGGGATGATGATGAGCAATCAGACGTCTACGTATCAGCAGATGGGTTCGCCTTATCAACAGATGGGCTCTCCTTATCAGCAAATGGGTTCTCCTTACCAGCAAATGGGCTCTCCTTATCAACAGATGGGCTCTCCTTACCAACAAATGGGTTCGCCAATGATGCAACAATCTGCTCCAACCCAGGTGAAAGCCTCTTGTTAATTATCGTTTCTTACATTTCTCACCAGAGTACACCAGAGAACAGCGGAAATCAGCTCGCTTTAATGCAGTTGACATTCTTGATTCAACAAGTCATGAAGTACCACGCCGATGACGAAGAAATCCTTGAGAAAGTTAAGGCGGCCAACGAGCAAGTGCAGCAAAATAACATCTCAGGAGCTGCTGATTTGTTGAATGTAACGCACTGCATCCGCACAATCGCAAAAACTCAAATGATATTTTTTAGAAAATCATCCAAAGACCTGATAAAACCCCAGAAGATAACGACAACTATACGATGTTTATCGCAAATATCCAGCAAATGGCCACTTCTTACTCCACTCCTTACCAATCACAAGGAGGCCCTTCGACAGGCGGCATGATGAGTGGTACTAGCGGATATAGCACCGGAGGAGGCTATTCTAATGGAGGCGGTTATCCTACTAGCGGCAGCTATTCACCAATGCAACAGGTAACAGTCCAACTCCACAACTTTTACTGATTTCTTACGATAGAGTCCGACACAAATGTATACCCCAAACATGTCCCAACAATCGGGATCTAATCTCCGATCAGGGTACTCTCATGTTTTAAGCAATGAAGCTAATTTTGCTTGCTAGGAGATAATGCAAGCCTTCCGTGACACTGGAGTGCACACGAGGTAATTCAAAAGGCAATCAAGTTTCAAATAATGGAAGAAAGTTAACAGTTCTTCACAAAAAATAAAACAAAAGAAACCTATGAAATAAACAGATAATATGATTACGATAAACTTCCTTATTTAGCTAATAGTGTCACTCTTAATATCTTCATAAAGTTATAACCAAATAATTCTTGTTATTATTTGCATTGCGTGTTCTTTTCCCCTCTTCTATATATGAACTTCTTAATATGCCGCTCAGATGATAACCCACTATAAAAAGACAATATAAACTCAGTCTTTACCAAGAAAATAACTTGACTAGAGACTCATGAACCTCTCCTGGACAGAGTTTGCCTTCGATAAAATATTGAGAGTTGTTGTTTGTAAGTTGTGAGGTCCATTTGAAGAGATACCGAACTTGTATTCAAAACAAGAAATCGATTTAAAACACGGTATTATAAATTCAGCAACTTAGTTGTGAGTCAAAAAAATAAAATGGTTTCCAAAGCTATCGAAGACCGAGATTTCACCGTTGTGGTACGATGTCGCCCACCAAGGTATAAGGAACACGAACAACTCGCCGTCTCTATTGATCTTGGTACAGAAGAGATAACGCTAAAAGATCTAGACGCGAAAGATGAATCTGCTGCTCCAAAAACTTTTTGTTTTGATAGGGTGTTTAATTCCTTGGCCAGTCAACAGACCATTTTCGACGACGTCGTTCGGCCTTTGATTCAAAGAGTATTGGAAGGTTATAACGGAACAATACTCGCTTATGGAGAGCAAGGGGCTGGAAAAACCTACACTATGACCGGAAACCTATACGCATCTAAAGAAGACCATGGCTTAGTCCCTCGAGCAATAGAAGAGATTTTCCGCGGTATTGAGAACACCAAGAGCAAACAGTACTTGGTGTATTGCTCGTTTTTATTGATTTATTCAGAGCAGATAACGGATCTACTCTCTAATGAAAAGCGACAGAGGCTTGTCCTTCGGGAGCGGACTGATGGTAATGTTTTTGCCTTAGGTTCAACATCGTGGCACGTAAAAAATTCTGAAGAGTTGATGGGAAAATATTTACAAGGTTTGAGACAGCAACAAGTTTTAGCCACCAATATGAGCGTTCCCTCATCTCGAGTATTTTCAATATTTGCGATCCGGTTCGAGAGCTTTGAATTAGATGCCTCAGGAAAAGTGAGCGCTTGTGTGAATAATTTGATTTTCGTCGATTGTGCAGCTTCGACTCGATCCACCAAGTCGGGAATTACAGACAGCAGACATCAAGAAGCGCGAAATATTGCAAAATCAGTAAGTACCTTCGGGGTGGTTATCTCTGCGCTTACGGACCCAAAAGGAAAGCATATACCTTACAGAGACTCAAAGTTTACCTATCTGTTAAAAAACTCGCTTGGAGGCAATACTAAAACAATCCTAATTGCAAATATCAGACCAGATGGTACTTGTTACAACGAAACACTGAACACCCTGCGACTAGCTACTCGTGCGAGACTTTTAAAGAATATCGCAAAAATAAATTATCGAGACTCGATTCTCCAAGATATTCAGGCTGAACTCAACTTACTAAAGAGGCAGCTTAACTTTGCACAGACAGGATTAGACAACCAGCAGATGCTGTTAAATCAAGAAAATGAGCCAAATCAAAACGGCAATGAGATCGAGGAGGAAAAGGATTATAACAAGAGAGAAAAAAAGCATATTGAAAGTTTGATAGAAGCAACGATGAGGCAAGTAGCACGAATTGAGGAGATTGTCGATGAACAAAAAAATGAAGCTTACAAACTGCTAAGAGAGAAAGCGAAAGAGTGTGAGAGAGTAATTGCGCATCGAGTCATGGTTGAGGCTTTCATTGAGAGTATTAAAAATCAAAAACCTTCAATAGGATAAGTGGAACAGGAAGCATTGGATAGAGAAACTCTGCTAATTTATCAAAAAAAGAGAAGAATTTGTTAATTTAAAGATGCTTCTTTATTCAGTAATAATTATTGTGTGAGTTGCTCTTGTAGCTTCTTCTATTTTTATTTCGTTGCATTGAGGGTATTACCTCAATCATCTAATTACAAAGTTCATACTGAAGACCTAATCTGGGCTAGCAGCCTCAATTTATCGAACAACACCTGTTTATATGTAAAACCTTGACTAATTTAGTGCACCACAGCAATTCCATAAAATTTTCATTGTAATTTTTCAGTTCCAATGAAAAACGACCAAGAGGCTCCTTCCGAAGTCGAATGATGATCAAAGCTACCACTAATATCGCTCCTTTGTTGCCTTTCTTAGTTGCAATGGTTCTAAATTTTATCAATCACAAATAACCAATATATAACAGTCTCATAAATAATAAAAGCCTCTACCATGTTTGAAAGCTCAGATCAATTCGCTTATTCCGTCCCTCAGCGGAAAGACACTATGTATCTCTCAACTATCAGTAATCATACTCACATATCTTGCTTAACCTCCCAAAAAAGAACCTGAAGAAACCGGTTTCAGACAAATTCGCTCGCAGAAGCAATTTAATTCGAGCCTTTTCACA
>ENA-UOTX01001075-UOTX01001075.1-compost-metagenome-genome-assembly--contig:-NODE-1075-length-23036-cov-28.101572_pt1 | contig 23036 bp, 13 predicted proteins | sample MGYA00238143_ERZ746982 | MGnify/ENA primary metagenome ERZ746982 (study PRJEB28758, sample SAMN06268862) | compost metagenome | isolation source: single cell | place: USA: California, Emeryville, Joint... | reverse complement strand
GCTTAAGGCGAGGTTAGTACTAAGGTGGGGGACCGCTTGGGAAGTCCTCGTGCTGATAACTTTTTTCTTCCTTTTTTCATGATTTACTTTATGATGATCCTTCTATTCGCTCACCTCTCTATATGCTCGGATTAATCAAGCTAGAGACAGCTTAGCTGCAGCATTGCCTTTACAAAGCTTACAAAAGAAAACGAGATTTTTCGAATACTCAACTGTATTGAGAGATTTAATGATATCTCATGACAAAAAATGTAATCTGCTTCAAACAATTGTCATACCGCTTGAACAAACCGTTTAGCATAGGATTCAGAAGCATTTGATACTTTCTGATTTTGTCTACTTACTCTTTAATAAAGATGACGTCAAATATGCAATTGATCATCATTAGGAAGATATATAATGATCTCCACTTTTTTTATAAGAACAGTTTTTGAGTTGCTTGATCAAACATAACACCCTTATTATCAACTGCTGAATAAACAATCGTATTGTTCGTGGTGTTAACATGGACAACCCAAAACTGATTAACAGCCGCATTGAAAGTTGCCATTATGCCTGTTTCATTGCAAAGTGGCGAATGGCCTGGATCAGCTCCCCAGACACCATCTCCTAGATAGATTGTGCCAGTCTCATCTATTAATCCTCCCTTAATTGGAAAAGTTCTCTTGAAAACATGAACATGATTCTCCCAAGCGCTTCTGTACCCGCTTCGGTCGAGCTCAGGAGCCCAATACGTCATACCTTCTCTAACCTGTGCCGAATCCAGAACATTATTTGTGGTTGGACAATTTGAGCTCCAATAAATAGGATTATGATAATTTGCAAATTTCGCGTATCCAGTATGATTATCATTCACACTTTTCCACCATTTAAGTTGAGGTCCAGAGAACGACTCTTGATATCCTGCATCCAAACTCACAAGTAGAAGGTTTCCGACTCTATTATAGAAGTAAGTTTTGCGCTGAGTCATATTGGGAACTCCTGGAATAAGAGATCCATCAACTGCTCTGATGGAGTGCTGAGGGAACATGAGGTACCAGAGCGGGGCATAATCATCTGGATTGACAACTGCTTGAGACATAGAATCTTTGCCGATGTCGTGGTTGCCGGCGCCTAAGACAAGAGGGACGAGCCATCCTTTCTGTTTATAGACAGGTTTAAACAGGTCAAGGAATCCGTCGTAGACATAATAAGCAGTTCTCAGTGCATTGTCATATGCGACATCACCTGAAACCACAATTACGTCAGGCTTATACGCAGCCGCTTGTTGAGCAATTTGAGCGGCAATCTGATTCGGTCCAGCGTCTCCTCCCATCACGATTGTGATTTCTTTATTTGATTGGTTGTTCGGAAGAGTGCGGTAATTCTCGATCACTGCAAGGTAGCCTCCAGTTGCATGATGATAATCCATAGGGATAAAATCATATTTCTCTGAGAGTTTCTCCATGTCAGAATCGAAATAAACAACTTGAATGTCATAGAGAGTGTCGGAGGTAAGGTTGCCTATGTAAGCTGAATGAATGTATCGCTGTCCTTTCGGCTCGACATCAGTCAACTCGAATCGCGTAGAATTCGCGCATGAAAGACTGCTGTTGGAAGAATTTGATGGCTGCCAACAAATAGAGACATTCGGATGTGTAAGTGATGTTTGCGCGGTGATAAAAACAGATGTTGACGCGTCTTCAGGGAGAGTGGCATAAACATGGCAAGGAGGACCCGGAGGACACATGGTTGGAAGCTGCCACTGTCTAAGAATCCTCGTGGTGTATTTGTTGCCAAAAAGTCCATAAGTGTCCTCGTGCCAGACCTTAGAAGCTCCTTCGAGAGCTACGGAAGCCCCGAAGGAATAAAAGACAATGAATATTCCCATTGTGATCAAGTATGCACGGTTTTTTGCCATTTTATGATAGAAGAGTCCCCAAAGTAACCGCACAGATAGAATAATCATCGATAAGAGAACAGCTACCCAGAAATTGAGCAGTTTGAATCCCCAGTACCAAGCTGGAACGCCAGCAAAGAAACAAAATCCAGCCCAAGATGCTACACCAGCACAACTGTCGAGAATTTTCTCAAGCAATGTTGTCTTTGCTTGATATTCACTTTGTGGCAATAGCTCTTCGTCCGAAGAAACCGATTTATCTTTCACAGCTGACCGACTCTTCCCCCAATTAACAACTCGAAGCGAGGCTCTGAATCCCAAAGCTATTACGTTCAAAACAACACCGACTGTTAGCCACAAATGAAGCTGTTCAACGGCAAATTGCCGTCGATAGTCCTGTGTCATTTTGTTCTCAAAGCTGATAATCCCAAGAAACGAGTTCATTATGTTTACGACCAATTAAACTTTAACTATTTGATAATTCCAGGATAAGGATCCTATACTCTTGAGCTTCAATTATATCTACCGTTTGAAAAATTTAAACTTCTTCAATACAGAAGAGAGCAATTTTCATTTTTTTTTTCTTCAAGCAAGAAAGCTACGTTGTTGTTCCTCTATATTTGATTACATTCATAGAGGCAAGACTTATTTTGTTTTAATTTAAAAAGGATTTCTTCTGATTACTCATAATAAGATCTTTCAACTCACATCCAAAAATTAGACAAAAGCAACGACATTAAGCAGCACGATTATACAGAAATGAATTTGAATATAAACTATTTAGAGTAGAGTTTAGCTGTACACACAAAACACTCAATACACACAACTAAACTTACCGCTTATATGGTTTAAAGTTCTGGCTGCCGGATTTATAAGATGGAAAGTTTCCTGAACCCCTAGGAGTCTGACTCTGATATCCTCCTCTGCTTTGGAAGGTGCCAAAGCCTGCATCGTTGGCATCTTCCTCTCCCCCAAGATTTCTCAAAGGCGTATTTAATAAATTAGCTTTATAACCACCCACTCTTTGATTAAAATCTTCTTTTCTATATGAAGGGTATCTCGCGCTTTCCGAATACGTGTCTCGGAAAGTCTGAGAGCCCGATCGGCTGTTTGTTTCAAATGGATCATTAGCGAGTTGATTTGGGGTGCGGCTGGGATAACCTGACGTATTTGGGAACCTTGACGAGGATGCAGAGAAAGTGCTATTGGCTGGAGATCTGCTCATTTGATATGTTCCTTGATCGCGAGACGAGAATGCTTGTCTGCGAGGATAGCCCGCTTGACTATCAGACGCTTGCTTCGACCAATTTGAATGAGCTGGACTTGGCTGTGGACGTTCGAATGACTGCTGTTTAGGCCAAGCTTGCTGCTGAGTTCTGGGAGTTTGGAAGCGAGGCTGGAATCTCTGTCCTTGTTGCTGAACCATTGGACTCCTGAAATTATTGCCTTGACTTCTATTTACCAAATCTCCTTGATTTTCGAGTTCCATTTGCGGTCTTCGTTGGTATTGGCTACCTCCTACAACTTGTCTGGGGATTTTTCTTTGCTCTTGTAAAAGATCTCTTTCTTCGAAAGTCTCTTCTTCGTCATCGCTGAATTGCTGGACAAATCTTTTTGGAATCGGCTGCTCTGATCGAACTGGTTCTGTATAAGGCTCTTGGTAAATTGGCATAATTTTTGGTAGAAGTGCCGGGTCGCTTGGTGCTTTAGAGGGTTGGTACATCAGGATAAACACCAATGAAGGAGGAATAGTGGACTGGTGGATCTTTTTTATTTTAAAATCAAGTTGTCGAGTCCAATCAATCGGGATTTGCTCTTTATGAGCGAAGAAGATTTTTGCGCAGTCGAAGTATTTCGTGACGCCAACTGAGCTCTCGCTGAGGAATTCCAGAGCGATACGCTGGCAACTTTCTTGGTGAGCGAAAGATTCGGATTCAACCCATCCCGAGATAACGTAATAGCCTTTTTCTTGAGAGACACGGAAGCAATCGTTGATGTAAGCATCGAATTTCTGTAGCGACATCTTGCCTTGAATTGTGAGCAAGTTATTCCTCTCGTCAATAATTTGAGGCATCTGCTTAATAAGCTCAGGGTTATTACAAGAATACAGACTGATGACGGGACGGATTTTCTCGTTAATTCCTTTCAATGATCCATCGAAAATCTAGTTAAGTTAGTTTTAATTTCACATTCAATTTGAAAAAATATTACCTTGAATACGCTTCCAGGTGGCGCCGGGTTCTGTGAAAAATCTGGCATTCGCTTTGGCTGTTCTACCTTAGTTTCTTCCATGGTGATATCAGGATCATAGGGAACAGGTCGCTTCTTAATTCTCTCTCTCTGGGGTTTGAGAGGTAGATTCCCTTCTAGTGTGTCTGCTCGAGGAGTCTTAGGTAATTCACCATCCTCAAGATTTTCTTTCTCACTTCTCATCATATCTGATGATCTCATTCGAGGAGTCTCATATCTCTGTGATTGACTAAATGCCTGATTTCCTCCAAATCTAGGTCTGCGAGATGGATCTAGCATGTTTTGATTTGACTCATCAGTGCGGACTTTCTTAGGAATTTGATCTTCATTTCCTTCAGGCTTTGAGCTGGCTCGAACTCTTGCTTCAGCGAGCTTTTTGTCTATTCCTTGGAGAGACTCAATTTTTTCGTTCAGGTAGTCCTGCATTGTCTTACGGTTGAATTTCTTTTCAAGGAGGTCACGAGCTATGTTTGGATACTCCAATAGCTTTCTCAGCGCACTCACAAGCTTGATCAAACGCTCGTTAGAGTTGTTGACTTGAGGGAAGCGGAAAGAAATCCCTTCAGCAAAGTACCTCGCTGCTTTAAGTTCCAGCTTTAAGTTTTTGTGCTTTTGAAGCAGCTCTTGAATAGTGCTGATGGCCTCAGATTTCTGACTCACTTTGGCTGTGGGCTTAATGGTAGAGGGCTTAGGTTTAGCTATAACGGTTTTAACGAGCGGTTTTTTCGACGTTTTCGAATCCGCTGGCTTTTTCTGAACAGGCTCAGGTTCAGCGCCAACTCCTGCAAGGATAACGGCCTTGGCCTCAATAACTTCCTGAGAATAGTCAACAAAATCGAGTATAACCTTCGGAATCGCCTCTAACGTCTCAATCGATTTGATTTTCTTGAGATCGAGTATCTTCTCTTCTGCTTTGCGAGCAATACCCTCGATCCAAGTAACTGCTTGCTCGAGTCTGCGGTAGTCTTTAGCGTCTTTTTTGAATTTGCGGCCCTCAAGCACGTACCCTTTCAGAGCTTGATACGTTATCGTCGTTGGTTCTACTCCAGCTTCTCGGAGGTTCTTTACCTTCTGAAGAGCCTCAATCTGCAGGATATAAGCCTGCAACTTCGCCTGAGCAAGCTGTCCGTCGAAGTCCCATTGCGTGTCGTCCAACTTATTGCTTAATTCCATGGCCTTATCGAAGGTTAAGGTCGAATTGTCCTCCATGTACTTAAATATCTCATTCTGAACTCTCTTGTAAGTCTTTCGAGAATTCTCATAATTTTCTTCAAGTTTTTGAGCTTCGGGGATCAACACTGGAACGTCTTTGTATTCATTGATGATTTTCTCTGCAATCTCCAAATCAATGGTCGTTCGATTGCGTAGATAGTCCGAAAGTTTGTTCGCTGAAGTTATATATGGCTCTAGCATAGCCTCCTCTTCAGTTAATGCCACTGGAAGATGTCTAATCTGACTTAAGGTCTTTTGGAATTCGATTAATGGCTCTTTTTGGGTTGGTTTTCTAAGATAATTCGCTCGGTCTTTCAGCTTCTTGCATTTGCTGATTAAATCTTCAACGAATTTTTCATAGTCAACGAGCTTTATCTGGCTCTTTTGGAGTTTTGAGTAGAGCTTTTCGATGTCTTCGAGAGAACGCTTGGGGGTTTTCTTGTCGTTTTTCATGAGTTCCTGGATGATGTTGTCATACTTTTTGCATGAGTTCATATCCGTTTCCAAGAATTTCGTGAAAAGTTTCTCAGGAGTGGAATCAATTTCTGGATCTTCCTTCGCATGGACCAACAATTTTCTCCACTCTTCGATCGTAGCTTCCTTGTTGAGCTTCTTCATTAAGAGATAAACTCGATATTGCCATTCTAAGCTGGTCAGCTTCCTCTCGTCCTCCTCACTGCGCAATTCCAACCCCACAAATTCAGTTTTCAATTTGCTAATCTCGTTAGCGATCTGTTCAAGATCATACAGCACATCGTCCGACTTGTTCGCTGAATCTACGAGTCTTTGGCCATCTGAGAGCACAAAGGCTTCCATTGTGGTCTGCCAGTTTTCGTACTCCTGTAACATATCGTCCAATTGCTTAATCTCATCAGTAAGCGAAATATAATTCAACTGACTCATCAGCGTGTTCTTCATTCTGACAACTTCCGCGAGAGTAGGACGGTTTTTATGCTTTTCGAAAGTCTTTCGGACTGAGTCTTTGTTTGCAGCATCAAGGTCATCTCCTTTATTCGCGTTTTTGGCCTTGCCGAATCTCTCTTCGTAGAGTTTGATTGTCTCGACGGCAGTGGTGTACCAACCTTCGATCTTCTTGTAAGATTCGATGCTCTTCGGGACCTGGTAGCTCTTAGCATTCAAATATAACTCTTCAAGCTCCTTAAACGACGAGAACTTGACTCCGGTTTCAGAGTTGTTAATCACTTCAGATACTGTCATAATCCAGTTTATCCAATTCAGGTATTTCTGAGCGACAGTGTGGTTTTTCGCAAGGTCTGGGTATTTCTTCAAATCAACAGTGTATTCAGTACAGAGCTTCGACAGATTCCATTTCTTCTCTGAGACGGTCTCTTTGCGCTCTGGATCTTTCAGGTCTTTTTCGAGTTTTTGCTTTATGTATGCATCGATTTGACTGTCAATGATGCTGTCGTAGAGAGCTTTCCACTCCTTGACCTTGTGTATCTCGGTTCGCATCGCCTGGAGATTCTCTTTGCCAATTCTGTTCTGCACCTCTTGAGATGCATCTGCAAGGAAGCGTTCAAGTTCCTTTGAATCTTTTGGATTGTTGAGTATGTTGAGAGCTTCTTCACGCCAGGTCTGGAGCCTGAAGTCTCTATACAGCTGCTCAATTCGAGTGTCAACCAGGTTGAGCTTCTCGCCGGACTCGATAGCATGCTTTACCCATTCAACTCTCTTCTCTGATGGAGAATTGTCGTCGAGTTTAGCTCTGCAGGCTTTTATTATGTCTTCAATTTTGAATTCGCGAAGCGGTTCACTCAGTTTCTTTGTTAACAGCTCTTCATACTCCGTCGCTTTGACAAGATCTTCGTCATACAAGTAATAAGTCTTCAACAGCCAGGCGACTCCTGCCAAGATATCTCTCAGTTTATCGATTTCATCGAAAGTAATCTTAAGTTCCTCAATGTCATTCAGAATTCCTCTAATATGGTGTATGTCATCGAAATCGAAGGTGTCTTGGGTGATTGTTAAGCTATTAGCAGTCTGCTGAAGCTTAGAAGCCTCGTCAAGTCTTTTAGTTAGCTGTGAGTACTGCGCTGGATCAACATCAGCCTTATTGGGGTTGATTTTCTCCATGAACTGCTCCAAAAACTCGACTGCAACTTTCATACCAAGTACATTGGCTACTTCAGCGTTGAGTCTGATTCTTGTTTGAATTGTTTTTAGCTGAGGGATTTGGATCTTCGAGCTGAGTATGTCATGCTCATATTTTGAGAGCGTCTCTGTATCATGAAGACCATCAAGAGTTGCGACGATAGTTTGCTCGAGTTTAACTCCTTCTTCTAGGAGTTTAGTCAAATCTTCGATTTTCTTCGTCTCATTTTCATCTAACGAAAATTTCTTTGAGTCTTCAATGACTTGACTTAGTTCTTCCAACGGCACCATATCTTTTTCTCTCGCATGTTGCAGGCCTGTATTTTCAATATCCATCGCATTGTCAGCATCCATCTTTAGTGTTCCGACAATTTTGTTGAACTTAGCTTTCCATGCGCGTTGTTGGATATAATTTTCAAGGAACTGCTCCATCCCGTCAATGCGGACTTGCACAGTGTCTAAACCATCGACGAGTTCTTTGATTTTCGTTGGGTTGTGACTGTCATTGCTCTTCATGTCTCTATACTTTTGAGCCCATTCTTCAGCGGCGTTTATTTTCTCTTGAAGAGCGTGCATTTCATCTACATTCTTCTGAGGATCTTTCTCGAGCTCTTCGATCTTGCGTATCGCCTCTTCGAGGCTCATCCTTGCTTTCAAAGCCCCTAATTTCATCACAAGTTGCCGTTCAATGGCTTTAGATTGTTCCTCTGCGATCTTTTGTGGTGATTTATGCTCTGCCTCAACATTTTGCTTTGGAACAGAAGGCTTCAGTTTTGGTTGCGAAGGTTTGTTTGGTGGATAGTCACTAGCGTAATCCAGTTGCGGGCTACGGATTCTTTGTGCTGAGACCTTACGGGGCGAAGGACCCCAATTTTTAGGTCTTTCTATGTCCATACTGTCTTTCGGGTTACGAAGTTGTTTCGCTGCGGTTTCTTCATTCTCGCCATCATCTGCCCATTCGTCTTCGGAGATTCTTCCCTCATCTTCTCTTCGAGGAACGAATTCTTTCCTCTTTATCGGTCTGTCCTCAAGAAGCACAGGCTCATTGCGTTTTATTGCGTCCGCTTCATACATACTGCTATAACTAAAATCTCCTCTTCCCTTGGGTACCTCTGCGTAGTAACTCTTTAACAAGTCTAACTCTGAGCAACCCTCCTTTCCGAAAGCATCCCTTGCATCTGAAAGGAGCGCTTTAATTTTGCTGGGTGGGATTAAGGAAGCTCCCGCTCTGAACGGGTTATTAACTTCTTCAACAAAATTGGCAAAAACAGCAATTAGAACATTCAATTGTCTTTCGTAGTCCTCGAGCTTCCGGGTAATTTCTGTTCTCACGAGACATTTGTTATGTTCGTAAAGCTTCAAAAACTGAGGAATGAGGGTGGCAGACACGCGATTGATGCGATCCACATCCTCTTTGAATCTCTTCAGCGCTGGGAAATACGCTGACTGTGGCGTGCAGTTCTCTAGCTCAGGCTCTAACAACCGATCCAATCCCTTCGCAACAACTAACTTAGAATGTAGGGTTTCCATAGAGCCTGCCAATGGAATTGGGATATATTTCGGGAGCTCTAAGAGCTCCTCAATGACATCTTGCTCTGCCATCAAGAGATTAGCTGCAGTTATTCTTTTTGAATAGATAATGCTCGCCAGCAGCGTCGTATATATCGAAACTCCAGTTATCGACTCCCCCGGGAGCAATTTTCTCGTCAATCTGAAATTCCCTTCATTTGAGCGATTGTATTCATCAATCAGCCTTCGGCATAGCTCTTCCTCTGCACTTGAAGACGTAAACAGTTCAACATCTGCTTCTTTTTCGAGTTCAGCTTTAGTCTTAAGATCATATGCGCCTCCAATCATCGAGGCTTTGCCCCCAGCACCTTTTCGACCTCTCTTGGTCCCGAATTCAACATCTGCATCCTCAGGTCTTTCAAAGAATTTTTTCAGGTCTTTAACCAATATCTTGACTTTCTTTTCAACTGGAAGCTGCAAAGGATTATGACTTTTCGCAACTTTTTTGGGTTTCTTGTTCTCTTTGTCAACTTCAGTAAAATAATTTTTTCTGAACGTAGCATCATCCACTTTCTCAATGACCGCGTCATACTGCTGCACCAACTCGTGAAGGATAGGTTTTATGAGTTCACCATCAAAATCGACACCTGTATCTATTTTTTCATTCCGCTTGATATCGAGTTTAAGTGTCTTGAGCTCAACGTTCTTTAATTTCGTTTTCCCAAACACGTCTTCGAGAATATTGTCTCTGGAATTTGCTTGGCCACGGCGCGTTTTAGTTTTTTTTTCTTCTCCAAGATGGAATGTGAAATTAATGCTACCATCAGTAATCTCTGGAACTAGGATCTCTTTAACCAGCGCGCTATAAAAATGATAAACGCCTGCATTATGCTCATTGCTTTGCTCAGTATTGGCGCCTCGAGATAACCGCCTGGACTTCTGAAAATATATTTAATTTGTTTGGATATTTAAAATCTTTGGGCGCTTACTCTTTTAGAGGGAACCAAAGTGAAGTCCGAGGCAATGTAAGCCTCGAGCTTTCTGACTTCTGGTTGAAGCAGTGCTACGAATTCATCGAAGGACTTGAATCGCTTTGGGAGTTTTACTCTAAATCCGCTCTCATCATCCGCATCGTCAGTTTCTTTCTAGACAGACAAATGTAAGTTCAACCAGCGAAGAAAACGAACGCCTTACAAATTCCTCTCCAAAATCCTCTTCCATACTCTCATCTTTTGCTCCAAAATCTCTGTCATCGGACCCATGGTCGCTGAATTCACCTAACAAGAAAATTGAGTGGATTCTAGCCATTAATTGACGTTATACCTTCGCCTTGAGAAGATATGCTGGATAAATCTTCCTCAGGTTCGGCATTTTCTTGTTTCTTTGACACTCTAGGCTTTTTGGTCTTTTTATTCTTAGCCTTTCTTGCGGCTTGTTTTGACCTCGCCATACTTTGCAGATTGTTTTCAAATATTTAATCAATTATTGTTTTGATTTATTTCCCTCTATTTTCAAATCCTGGAAAACGTGCCTCTGGAAAATCGTTTAATTTCATTGGCTACTTAATTATTCTTTTAAGTGCGGCAATTCGATTTTAAATTCGGATAGCGTTCCATTCAAATTTAAAAGGAAGGAGCCTTTATCGAGGCGTTCTCAAATTCTCAAGCACTTTTTTCGCTCTAAAGAGCTTCTTTTTCATTTGTTTACACTCTACTTCAGCAAAAACTTCCGAATGGAAGCAAACTAGGTTTTGAATGTCCTTAAGAGCACCCATACCACAGAAGAAAGGAACCAACATCAACGTTCTTACCATCACGACTAAACTTCGCAGAAACCGATTTGGTTCATATGGATTTCAAATTTCTAAAACAACATTGACGCGAGATTACTCAGATACCTTTTTTGTTTTTTGTTTTTTTTATTACAAATCACAGAGGTAGTTGAGACAATAAGCGGGCTCCCATGCAAAATGGAAGGTGGCCTTTGTCAATAGAAATCATTATGTTTATTATTTTTAATGATTTGATTTTGAAATAATTATTCAAGTCTTTATGATTTAAGTAGCCTTAACTACCTAACCTAGTTTTAGATAGTATTTTCTGGTGCTGAGACCTTGTACTCAACTGAAGTACTTCTTGTTAACAATTGGACTTTCAATGGCTTAAATAGTAAGCGGCTGTAATCAAATGTAGAACATGAATTGGCTTTGAATAATTGGGTCAATGAAATAGTTTTATTGAGTATTTCTGGGATGAATCCCAGATATCGAGAATCTTAACAGCTTAGAGCTTAAATACTAGCAAAATCAGCAAACGCAGAACGTAGACACGTATGAGAAATAGCAACAGGATGAGAATTTTTCTGCATTTTTTTGCCCGCAATAATCCCTTATGAACGCGATAATAATCACGAGTTTGTTTAATTGAGACCTATATCGCTTAATTTAATTCATAAAATGAATCAACGAGTCAATGGATTTTTGGACATTCGTGCCAAGGCACCTGAGAGCAATGAAATATCCTCCAATCCTGAGAACTCTTATAATAATGTCGACGTGCATGAATTTTGGGACTCGCTCAGCGACAACCAGAAAGAAGAGCTTCTTATAATAAAACATAGCAGCATCATTGAAAACATTTCGCGGGCTTTGAATGAATTCAATCTTATTGCGGGCAGCAATGGGAAGCTCAAAGAACAGGAAACTCTAAAACAAACTTTTATGTTTAATCGCACGAATCGGCCGCCGCTGGTACTTACAATCATCACGTTTGACCATCTTGCAAGACTCGAAGAGCATGTAGCGGACAGAAACTATTTTCAATCAGGAGTGATCATGCTAATTGAGCAAACAGAAACAAATTCGGAAACTTGGAAAAGCAAATCAGTGAATGATTATCCAAGTATTGATGAGCAAGAGCTTCTTGAGTATGTTGGAAACCTTGAGTTGCTTGATAGGTATAGGGCTATGTTTAAGATAAAAAATTCGAAGCTGGATACGATCTTCAAGACTTTTTCCGAGGTATACAGCAACTTTTGCCATGGCAACAAGATTATTGTCTCAGAGGAGCAGTACAGCAAGGTTTATTTAGCTAACAAGCACTCTGATAATATGATAAATGAGTTTATTACCAACGAAAAACTGAATGGGAAGCATGAATCAGAGTATTTAGTCAAGCCAAAGAAAATGTTGAAATCAGCGCTATTAATGATTGAAAACAATATTCTTGCGAGCTACGAGAAGCATGTACAATCTCAAACTCAGACACAGACTCAGTCTGCTGGCAATGGCAGCTATGATAACTCGAACCCGCAAATGCCACAGCAGATGTATTATCAGCAGCCTCAATCCTTTCATTTTCATCCAATGCAAGGTTATGGGGCATATCATCATCACGGTTTTGGGCCGTCGTTGATGAATACCCTTCAACAGAAACCAATAAATATGTTTTCACCATTCGAGTTCATTGAAAGTGGACCGATAGCAGGTTCGTTTGGTTTTCGTCCCACAAAGCAATTATTTGAAATATGGCCCGGAGTTTTTTTTGGGGCATTGGTGTTTGAGTTAACGGGAAACGAGATTGAAGAAGAGGCTTATCTTCAAGAATCCAAGCCAGTGACTCAAGGTGCACGGAGGTTTTCTGACGAGCAGAGATCAAACACTGAAGTATTTGCTGGTCGTACTGCTCCCACGAAGCGAAATTTGACTTATCAAGGTGGGAGTTATCCCCAACGAAACTATCCTCAGCCAAGTAATGACCCATTGCAGCTCTTGCTTGGAATCTCTCCTTTCATGAATCTTGGTCAGCAGCAGCAACAACAGCCATCACAGCAGTTATCACGTCCACTGGGAGGTACGCAGACTGGTCAAACGTTGACAGTTCCTTTGCTGGAGACAGTCATAAAATTGCCTGGCCTAAGCAAGCCAACGATGCCTCTCAACCCGGATTTTGAGATGCAGTCTAAAGGGCTGTATAAACCGCAAATGGGATTCTCTGGGGCTCATAGATCTAATGGAAGCTACCCGAGTCTGGATGGATTCTACAATGATGAATATAAGCAAGAGGAATTCGATAATGCTACAGCTACTAGCAATGGTAGCTTAAAAGAAATCGATAGAGACTCACAACCTGACTCTTATCAGACGAATCGTATACAGCAGCCGGGCGGTGGACAAAAAAAGAAGCTGCGGCTTAAACAAGGTGAAAATAATGATTTTCACGCGAACACAAGCAACTACAGCGATTGGGGGCAATTGGCAAGTGGGTCTACCAGCGAAAAGCAATCAGGACTGGCGGATACAAAAGAACCTCTCAAAATCCCTTCTAAGGATAAGATTCAGTAGAAGCCGGCTGGCTGAAAAATGTTTCGCAGTTCGTTACGGACTCTAATTTAAGACAACTTTTCGCACTGTCTGCTTCTGTCACTTGCGTTTTTTTTGGAAAAAATCTACTAATTTTAAAACAAAAAAAGAGAAAACTTACGTAAAATTACTCCTCCTACAATTACTTCGCTTCTGCTTTTTATGGATTTGCCTATCGTCAATCCACATGGAGAACTATCGATCCCTTATTCACAACTAACTATCAGCTTATTTATTGTGAACTTTGATGATTTTGCACTTAAAAAATAGTTTCAATTGAGTTTTGCTATTTGATGTATCTCTATAAGCGCTACAGATTTATTAGTTTCGTATTTATTTCTTGCAAAATGCTTTCAGGGCGACAGTAAATTCATAAAAAATTTTGAGTGATGCAAGGTGTTAGGAAAACAAGAGTCATTTACTTCCTGTTTTTGCTAGCAGACACTTTGAGTTTGCAAATTATTTGCACCAGCGTTAAAGTATCACTTCGTTATTGAATGAACGAAATTATTCATAATCCCCCTCAGCTTTTTGAAGCTGAAGACGACGAATTTCACACTATTTAATTTAAAAAATTTGAGCGATTATCTACTTATAATAATCTTTTCGAAATCAAATAAAACACTAAAAGAACAAAGCGAGCTAATTCAAAATGGATATGCAAAATAGACCGGGCGCCCGCACCGGAGGCGGTGTTATGGCGAGCCATCAGGTAATTTTTGGCGTTATATTAGAACTAATCAGCTAACAGTTTGATAATTTGAAAGGATGCGGAGATCGAAAGAAGAGAAAGACTTAGGAAGTTGGCGCTCGAAACTATCGACATCACAAAAGATCCTTACTTCATGAAAAACCATTTGGGAACCTATGAGTGCAGATTGTGCTTGACTTTGCATTCGAATGAAGGTAATTTTTGAAATGATACAGAATAGACAATTTACCCTCCGATTATTAGGAAGCTATCTGGCTCATACCCAAGGTAAAAAACATCAGGCAAATTTGGCGAGAAGATTGGCTAAAGAAGCAAAGGATACGATGGTTGTTCCTCAGCCTAAAATAAAAGTTCCAAAAAAACGTCTCGTAAAAATTGGAAGGCCAGGATACAGAGTGGTTAAGCAAAAGGAACCAGAGACCGGACAAAAATCTTTGCTTTTCGAAATTGATTTTGCTGAGATTGACCCAACAATAGCTCCAAAACACAGAATTATGTCCTCTTTTGAGCAGAAAGTCGAGCCTCCAGATGGCAAGTATCAGTACTTGCTGTTTGCGGCTGACCCATATGATACAATCGCATTTAAAATACCAAATATGGAAATTGAGAAGAAAGAAGGCAAATATTATTGCAAATGGGACAAGGAAAAGAAAGTTTACACACTCCAGCTCTACTTCAAGGTAAATAAAGCGCTGCTTTAAATCAATCTCAGCTGTAATTTGTGTAATAGGAACGTATGGAGAAGAAGTAATTCTGCTTTAATTCCTCAGAAACCCACAAATTTCAACCCTATTGGATCGAGATTCTAGTGTACATTCTAAAAAATTGAAACAAATTTTTCAACCTTTGAGTGATATTCTTCTGCCGTGTTTGCGTCTTGTTTTGAATGCGATCATTCTCAATTTGCACACAAGAGTTTGTGAATTAGTCATTACGGATTTAGAGCATCCTGAAATTTGTTTTTCTCACTAAACTCCAGCTCAATGACTTTTTACTAAATTTTCCCGTCAGTATCAAGCGTCAGAATTGTAATAGGGTGGTATATCAGCCTCTAATGGACGATATAAGATGATGTTTTCGGAAATTGAGCAAAATTTTGTAGAAAAAGCCTGGATATTTGTAGCAATTTAAGATTTATGGTATATACTTAACCACGTAGACTCTACTAACAACGGTATAGCTATTTCAGAAGAACTATGTTTTAAGAAAACATCTTTTTGAATACGCTCTTTTCGTTCTTTTCGAATTTTTTCTGATCCACCTCTATCAGCGCATAAAGCTTTTCAAGTTCTTTAAATTGTGCTTTGTCAGTGTGTTTCCTCTCGGGGTCTTTATTAGTAATGTCTGTCATGGTTTCTTTGAGCAGCTTAAGCGCTTCTTCGTATTCCATCATCGTTCGGAGAGCCATTGCTCTTCTATAAACGGCTTTCATATTATTTTTCTCGAGTTTGAGAATCTTCTCAGTCACGAGAAGGATCTCTTTCCACTTTTCCATTTTGAGCATCGCAAGTGAGGTGTTCAACAAAGAAGAAAGGTGAATCTAAACATAAAGGAGCATGAGCTTGCGCATTTTACTTCAAATACCTGCTTGCAGCGCGCTTTGTCTTCTTCACCGAAAGTTCCAATATCAAAATAAGAGTTGATATTCTCAAACACTTTCAATGCTCTCTTGTATTGTCCGTTCTAGATGGTAGCAAATCACTTGAGTCAATGCACACTTAACATTTGCTTTTTACCTTTAATTGTGTGACTCCAATCTCTTTCTTACGTTCAGCGTGCGCCATTTTCTCATCCATTGTCATGGTGAAGGAATTTTTCCCTTCTACGAAGTAAAAAACATAAATTTCATATTTCAGGTTCGCTTCAGTGCGACCCATTATCTCAGGGAACGCAGAGATTGCTTCAAGGTCTTGTCCATAGGTCATATATCTGAGAGAATGGACGAGAACTTCAGATCGTTCCACCTTTTTCATTTTTCTGATGACGTGTTTCATCATGCGAGAGATTTTGTATTCATCAAGGAACAACCTCAAACATTTATTGCTTGTCCTCACAGTTTCGGGATTGCTCAAGACAGCCAACAGTTCCTCGTCCGGATTCATCTCGCCCGAGCAGTAAAGCTCCTTATTCGTGGTAACATCGATTATTCTGTAGTTAAAAAACACTTCGGAATTGTCTTCAGCTTTTGCCGTGGATCTTCCTCTCACTATAACTTTTTTGAGCACGGCGCCATCGTCGAATATGTCTTCAATTGGAGTTACCTCTATGAGGTTAATCTAAACGGCAAATGATCACCTTTTAGCAGTAAATAAACGCGCTTACATCCAATTGGATGGATTCACTCTTGTTCGGTAACTCCTTAATCAAATTGAGCGTCTCAGCGTTCTTTTCGTACTTCTCGAAGGTATCAGGGTTGATAGTGCAGACTACTTCCTCACAACGCTTCATTGTATGCAGCACTTTGACGACATTGCTGGGAATAGTTTCCTCAATTTTATTCAACTGGATTTCTTTAAACTCCTTTTCCTCTATCACTTTATCACCCACTCGAATCCTATACAAAACTTATTTTTTGAATGATATTGAACGCTTTAATTAAAGGAGATTTATTGTACATGTGACTTCATCAGTGCTTGAGCATCTGTGCGAACCCTCACCTTTCTGATTGATCCTCTTCATATAATTGAAATTTTGGTCCAAGTCGATAATAGTTGTCCAATCCATCAGATACAGCTGGTAGTACTCGAACTTTTGGACTTTCTGCTCTGAATTTGGTAGTTTAGATATGTGTTTGAGAGTGACTAAGCAGATTTCGTCTTTTCGGACGTTTTCAACTACTTTATCGAACCAAGAGTCATATTTATTTATCCCTGAAAGGAACTGTCAATTCCGATAATTTTTAAGCGTATGTTACCCAAATTTGTCGTGAGAACTTCTTGCTCATGTAGTTTCTCAACATCATTAGCCGACTTAGCATCTTCTATTTTCAAGAGCTTATCTATTTGTAAGATCGTGAAGAGTCATGGAGTCAAAGCGAGGGGTTACATTTGATTTCATCGTATTTTGCTGGTCTGTGTACACCTTTTCCCACCTAATGCAGTTTTGTTAGGAATAGAAAAGTAATAACGATTAACTTGAATGATTGTTTTGTAGATCTTCAGTTCTTTTGATTTGTAGATCGATTTTTTGTCATGGACTCTGTCTTTTGGAGGCTCGTGGTCAGATTCGAATTTCGCCTCCTCATTCTCTGAGTTGAGGTCAGAATCGTAAAAGTTCAAGTTATTCATATTTCGATTGTTTGGATTCTATTAGTTATCTTTGAATTTAATCCAGATTTTTCTTCAAATTTACTTCTGCACACCTAATTCAGAGTATAGAGCGAAAAAACGCTCCAGAATGAATGAAGCTTTGGCCAAGTAACATGATGTACACAAATATAGCAACACTCGTTTGACAAAGCTCCTTGCTGGAGCAGTACTCTCATTATATGTTCATGAAAAATGGTTGCAACTGTAATTTTACTCTCACTAAATGCATTTGTGGCCTTAAATCGATTCTTCGATAATTGCTACAACGCATTTACCTCATTTGCCTTGTTTCATTGAGATAAGAAATAATTGACGTGTGATCAGTTTTGGTCAGCTGAATTTTCGAAATTTTACGTGGAAATAAGTAATAGCAATATCAATTATTTTAGCAGTATATTCTAAACGCACAAATAAACGTATAGATATTGTGAGGTTTTGCAGCTCCTTTCGATAGTCAAATATGATCTCAATACTGAACAAATTCAGCGAAGCGAGCGAAAAAGTCAAAAACTTAGTAATTTTCAGCAATGTTGTCTGTTGTCACACTCCAGCTAGGTATCAACTAAAAATGAGCCTGATTTCCCCCTTCCAGAAATTCTCAAAAATCTCCAAAAAAATGAAAAAGAAGGTGGAGACGCCTCAAAAAAGCAACCTGTTTCATCAGATAGAATAGCAGCGCAAAAGCAGAACTCTGACCAGGACAATAAAGCTTCTGGTTGGTCAAATTGGGAGCACAACTGGGACATTGATGACGAGGTGATAGGAGAAGAAAGTCCATCGAACCAGAAGCAATCAGGAAATGATGACGCAGAGAAAGAGAGCAAATCCTTTGATAAATTTGGAAGTGCAGCCACGGAAATCAAAGCACAGGTTTCGAAGAATGATGCTTCTGAACCTAGTGGGTGGGGTATTGATGAGATAGAGGAAGAGCCGCAGCAGAGAACCCAAGAAAAACCCTCTGAAAAGCCAGCAGAAGATGTCAGACCGTCGGAATTTTCTCAGAAGTGGCAAAAAAAACACGACAAAATGCAAAAGCAATTGAATGACCCAGTTAAATTCACGAGCTCTGAGTCAAGTACGCTAGAATATATCGTGCAGCTTCAAGAAATGAGGGATATCATGAAATATGACTATGAACTTTTCAATAACGAGCGAATCGAGAAACAAAAGGAACTTGATAGGAGAGAAGCAGAGCTACATCGTCGGGAAGCTCAATTTGGCCTCAAAGAAAAAGGTGATTTATTTACAAAATAACTGCGAGATTTGCTAAACGATATATTTAGATCTAGAGCTTATTGAGAAAAGAATACAGCTCAAACAGAAATTGCAAATCGACAATCAGAGGTAGAGTGAGCGAGATGATCTCTCTAATCCCTTTAAAGCTTAGATAAAACGATCCGAGCTAATATTGAACTCGAGCAAGAAGCTCGAACCGCAAAAGAGCAACTTAAGACTTTGCAGGACAGCCAGGCTCAGCTCGCAGCAAAAGTAATGTGAAAATTTCGACCCATGAGAATAACAATTTTCTTTTCGCAGATAAAGCAGCAATACCAAGCAGAAATTGAGCAACTCAAAGAGCAGCATAAAGCACAGTTACAATCACAAGAACAGCAGTATTTGAGCAAAATTAGCACATTTGAAAGCGAAGCTGAGAAGAAAATAAAAGATTTAAAGACGAAACACCAGAGTGAAATGACATCGCAATTAAATAAGAAAGAAGTCGAGCTGAAAGCATTAAAGTCTGAGTTATTGGCTGCGCAGAGGGAGCGAGACGACAAAGAAGCTCAGATTTCGAAGCTGAAACAAACCCATGAGCGTGAGAAGGAATCATGGAAAAAACAAAAGGAGGCTGATATGGAAGTGCTTCATAAGCAAGTATCGACTGCTCATGCGACGACGTCATCGGTGAGACAGCAACTGGTTGAACTGAGAAATTCCCATCAAGCTGAGTTGAAAAGACTCACTAGTCAGCATGCTGATGAGATAAAAAGACTTAAAAAAGAACTGGAGGATGAGCGATCAAGTTATAAGGATCTTGAGCAAGAGACGCTCCTGATAACAAAGACGAAAAAAGATGAGATTTTAGAATTGTCAAGAGAAAAAGATCGAGAAATAGAAGAGCTGAAAGCTCAGCTACAAAAAGTCACCTTCAAGCTTGAAACAGTCCAGAGAGATAAGGATTACCTTGAGAAGCTGGTGCAAGAAAAAAGCAGCAATCTTGAGAACCGCAAAGGGCATGAACAGAATGAAATTACTAAGCTCTTAGCTCAGAATTCTGAGTTGAGAGAGGAAAATCAGACTCTGCAGGCGCTTATTACAACTTTTAAAGCAAAATTGGGTGATCTGCAGCACAATTTCAAGGAAAGAAAGAGCGTTTCCAGCTCCAGAACCGGCAGGAGTTCTGAAATTTTGCATGAAGAGCTTCCGCAAAGTCCTGGCAGAGAGGAAAAAACTTTCCTTTCGAAGCAAGACTCGTCGAAGAAGCCTCGTCAGCCTATTCAAAGCGAGGAACTTGAAACTGATAAATCGAAGCAGAAAGAAGCAGCAAATGAATTTGAAATCTCCTGGAATAAGTCTCAAGGAGAGCAAGGTTCGAACAAGAAAGGCTGGAAAGCTTCGGGTACTGAATGGAATTTCGAAGAGAATTCTGATTCGAAGCAGAAGGACCCAGAGCCAGAAGCTCCTGAAAACGATGTTGGTGGCGGGGCTTGGGGTTTCGAGGATGCTCCTCATGAACCCGTTGAAGTTCAAGCGATTGATGAAAAGAATCCTTGGGAGGATGCCGATGTCGAAATTAAGCTTCCTGAGCAAGAGGAAGGTGGCCAAGGCAGCACCGAGCAGCAGAATGAGCAGCCACAGACTGAGGATCTGAAGCCAAATAAAGGGGAAGAAGAAAATGAGAGCCCTGAAGTGAATCTCCCTATAGCAAATGTGAACAAGAACAGCCAGGAAGAGAGACCAAAGAATCCTTTCCGAGATGAAGAAATCGAGGGAATTGATACTGAAAACTGGAACCAAGAGGACGCTAACGACCTCAAGGAGGATCCTAAGGACGTGGGGGATATCAATGCGGATTATGGGGAGGAAAGTGCAGGAACACCTGGATTTATTGAAGATTCGCAAGCAAATCAAATTTTGAGCGAGCAGCACGATGACAACCAAATGGCTTTGAAAATAGATGATGAAGGAGGCAAAGGAGAAGATGAAGTCCAACTTGAAGAGGAAAATGCAGGCAATGATCTGCAAGAAACGGAACAAAAAGCAGAAAATGAAGAGCCAGTCTTAGAATCAATGGTCAACAAAGATGAAGTGCAAGTTGAAGAAGAGAAAAGAGAGGTATATCAAGAAGAGAAAGCTGATGATGAGCTTCCTGAGGAAAAAATTTCTAAATTTATTCCAACGGCGGATGATGTGCAACTGATTGAATACGAAGAAGTAAAACAAGATGACCACAATGAGATTCTTGCTGAAAAACCGCAAAAAATCCCCTCTCATAACCCATTCGCAGATGATCTTGATTTTGGTGAGGAAGAACAAAATTTGGATCAGCAAGAAGGTGAAAAAGAGAACTTGGCAGAGGATGATAGTGCTGGTTGGGAAAAAGAGAAAAGCAATGAAGGCGATGAAAATAATGATGGTAAAAGTGTTGAGTATGCTCAATTAGAAGATAAAGATGTTGAGGAACCTGAAGATCAAGAAAAAGAGCAGTCTGATGAGAATGAGACAACAGACAAAAAAGAACATCAACAACTTGATCAAGGAGAAGTCGAGTCAAAAGAGATTGCTGGCAGAGTTGAAGATGCTGAAGAACAGCCTCAAGGCCAGGAGAAAGAATTGCAAAAAGAAGAAGGTGGATGGGATCTGGATGAAGGTGTGGAGCAGCCTGAAGAAAAAGAAAAATCTCAACAAGAGGACATTGATCCTGAACAAGAGAGAAAATCTGAGTCGAAGGCTCAAGAGGAAGGGAAGGAGAGTGAGATAGTTCAAGACATCGAGGAGAATGTCACTAAACCTGCAGAAGCTAATAAATCAGAAGAACAAGAAACGACGCCTTTAGAAGAAGAGAAGGAGGCTCCTAAGCAAGACGAGAATGAAGAGAAACCCAAAGAGACAGAAGATATTCAGATTGATGAAGGTGGATGGGGTTTGGATGAGCAGGTTCCTGAATCCGATGAAAATAAAGATAAGCAGAATGACCAAGAGAGGGAGGATATACAAAAGGAAGACCAGACTGAAGCTACATTGGATGAAGCTACGGGCAAACCCGAAGAAAAAGAGGAGAAATCTAAAGACCAAGAGGATATACAGATCGATCAACAGGATAAACCTGAAATAAAGCCCGAAGAGGACACCAATGAAATTAAAATAGATCAAGGCGAGTGGGGAATAGAAGAGAATGACAGCAAACCTGAGGAGAAGCCAACGAAACCTGAAGAAAAAGAAGAGGTCCCTATTGATCAAGGAGGTTGGGGCCTAGATGAGGGGACCATTAACCCAGACGATGAGAAAAAAGATGAGAAACCCAAGCAAGCAGAAGAGCTTCAAATTGAAGAAGGAGGCTGGGGCTTAGATGATGACGCCGAACAGCCAGAAAAGCAAGAAACAAAGCATCAAGAGAAAAAGGAAGCATCTCCAAAAGAGCAAGGCGGATGGGGTTTCGATGATGTTGAGGATGTTCCTCAGGAGAGTGAAAAGAAAGAAGAGCAACCCAAAGAATCAGAGGATCTTCAAATAGATGAAGGCGAATGGGGCTTGGAAGAGCCTATTTCAAACAAGCACGATGAAGAGAAACCAGCAAAGCCTGAAACTACTCAAAAATTAACAGAATCTCCAACTCAAAAAGAAGATCCATTAGACTTTGCAGGTAACTACTTAACTAATTCTTCAAACTCATTGCTAAAAAGATGATTGGGGTACTTGGGGAAGCAAAGACCGAACTCCCAAGAGCAAAAAGTCCTCAAAGCTTGAATCTATTTCTCCCAACTCCAGATCTATTACTGATGACACGAAAAAAGGTATCAGTTTCGCCCTGAATAAATCCAGCGAGAAGAAAGCCGAGAAGAATATCGAAGAAGATGATCCATTCAGTAAATAATCCAGCTCTGAGATTTAGATATTAATTTAATATAGGCATATTAAATTCTAACCCTAATCCATCGGAGAAGAAAGGGTTTGTAATTAATAAGAACCTTATTACTGGGCCAAAGATCATCCAGAGTAAGCCTCTCTTGTTACCAAGTGTGCAGAAACCTGCAAATACATCTAGCGATTTCAACCTTGAGGATTTGCTGGGAAATAAATTTAAGAAATAGAATAAATATGGACAGAGCATTCGCTTTTCATTGTGAATTAGGTGTTTTTGAAGAATTTTCAAAGATGACTGATTATATTTGGTTTGTATTTTTGTGATTCTTAAGTGTAAATATACTCATGAATCCTTATCAGTCCGTTCAAGACCTGAAAATCATGAAAATTTGAGATTGATATGTGTTTAAGTCCTATTAGGAAGTCATTATATAGGTCTTTGTGAGTCAGAGTCTTCAAAGTCGTGGTGGCACAATGTCATCATTTCTTAAACAAAAAGGGACTTTGGATTGATAACAATTTACGGAGGGGGAAAAAAATATGCTAAGAATGAGATTTGAACTCATGCGGACTATGTCCAGAAGATCTTAAGTCTCCCCCCTTAACCAA